>Ga0210059_1015258_pt1 | contig 11247 bp, 5 predicted proteins | sample Ectturendosymbi2_FD_188042 | JGI IMG/M metagenome (GOLD analysis project Ga0210059, IMG submission 188042) | Ecteinascidia turbinata endosymbiont from Florida, USA - Sample 2 (SPAdes) (version 2) | ecosystem: Host-associated > Tunicates > Ascidians > Unclassified | place: Key West, Florida... | reverse complement strand
CCAAACTTAAGGCGAGTTTGGCCGTTTGGCAGAATCTTTTGCCTAACATTTTTCAGGGAGGGCTGCAGCCCGGCAGCCCGTCTAGACGAGCCGCCCCTGTTCTTATATAGTGGACACATTAGTGCTTTAATGTTTTGTGCATTCTTACTGCGTAATTCCCAGTAATATTCCATTCGTGGTTCAACACGATGTATTTGTTTGCGAACAGTTCGACCAGTGGCGTAGCTATGGAGTGCCCAGGGCGGTCCTTGAGTTTGCTGCCCCCAAGCCCATAAAAATAAATATTGCTGGCTCTTAAAGCTTTGTATATATATTAACGAGTTATGCACCATTATAATATTACAGTGCTCTCACATGCTCAAATATGGTATGGTTTAAATACACACCAAAAACTCAAACATTCTAAGTAACAGTTAAACAAAAAGCAAAAATGACATAGGGAAAAATAGTAAAAAAGTGTAAGAAATTAAGACCATCTTTATTTCTGAAACGAAAACTACAATTTTCTACATACTAACTTTTCTTGCCTTTTTGTTGGCAAATTCTTCAATGGCAATGGCAAAATTTATTTTATCTGTCAATTATTGCTCTATAGACAAAGTGTCAAGATTTCTCAACTGCAAGGCACGCATACTAGATCTTAAGTAATTCTTGATCAGTTTTAATTTCGAAAAACTCCCCTCACAGGTAACAACACTAATGGCAATTGTAACGAAAATCCGCAGCATTATTACTATATTTGGAACAGAGTTCCCAAGGTTATAGTTTTGAATAAACTGCAAAATTTAAAGGGGGGCCTTCTTTCTATACCAGTGTTTCCCAACCTTTTTAGGCTTGCGGCACCCTACAGAAAAGAATAATAATTTACAGCACCCATAGCAATTTGCTTTGAGGTTTGATGACAGTTTAAAAATGTATTTTTAATGATATGGTAAAAAAACGTGTTAGCCCGCGGCACCCCTGGGCACTGTAAATGGCACCCCAGGGTGCCGCGGCACCCCGGTTGGGAACCACTGTTCTATACTGTGAACTGTACTTCGCCCACATCGAATAACTGTGATGCAACAATAACGTTCTTTAATGGCACAACAATGAACAACAAGCGACGCAAAAGCTATCAATATTTATTTTCCGGCTATCAACTCTATTCAAACTCCTGTACAACTAACTGGCCTACTTGGAATCTGAACGCAACACGGTGATCTAAAATTTTTCATAATGACGCATCAACATACTGAGCAAGAAATCATTTCCCCTAAAAAAACGAGGAACCCTCACGGAACCCTTAAAACTCACGTAACCCCACTACAGTATTTTTTGGACCATAAGGTTCACCTACAATCTTTTAATTTTCTCAAAAATCGAAAGTGCGCCTTATAATGTGGTGCGCCTAATGTATGAATCTGGTTGTGCTTTCTCATCTAGAACCAATTTTATGTGGTAAACGGTGCTATTTGTTTGATTCTTAGTTATGATTTTTTGTAAACATATCACCTTGTTTAGTAATAAACCAACAACAATTGCAATGAGCAACATCTGAGAGTAGCTAGCACATAGCCTACCACAGATCGTATTACTCTGCGGGGACTCCTGGCTACATTGGCGCACACCGAATCAAACATGCGCACAACTTTTGTTTTATTCTATTCGTGTCTAGCGGATTAGGCATATGTGACAGATTAAACTCCCAGTGGCGATTCAGGCACTCGGGATTTATTGGGAAAGAGTTGAATACAGTTTGGCTTATCTCAGTTTTGCTTCATTTAATGCGCCTTATGGTCCCTAAAATACGGTTCATGTTTTGCGGATCACTAGGGTTTCACGGAACCCCTGTTGAAGAATACTGAGCTAGATTATATTTTTCCACACACACGGAAATCCATTTTGACGAGCACAAATCCAACTACATATTTACAGTATTAGATTCATACAGAAATGTTTTTTAGACCCAACAATGCGATTTTACTCGCAAGTACAAAACTTAAGAGCTTTTACAAATGATTAGAGCTCACCAAAGCCACACGTTTGCCCACAGTCATCCACCATGCTCCCACTAAGTTCTATAACGTCATATAAGGACTATGATCAAACGTCAACAACGACCCGATACTCGATCAATCAACCGTGTGGTGAATCAGTAAAATTTGACATCAAGTAAGTTGATAAGCGTGTTGCAGCTTCATGTAAAAAAGCCTGTTGATACAACATTTTTGATATACTATTGTTTATTGTTGTGGCTAAGATAACAATCGCAATACACATGCCATGGTTTAAATTACTCAAATTCAGAAGCGTCCTTCAACTGCGAGTAGTGCCCCGACATTAAAACCACTTTTATTTCCATACAGCCTTTGCAGGTTTATAGCCTACAGCACCATAGCCCATAGTGCCGCCCCCATAAAAGTGCTGCCAGGGGCGGACCGCTCCACCCGCCCCCCTTAGCTACGCCACTGAGTTCGATCGTCGACGCGATAGCCTTCAAACCTCCATAACCGCAGTAGGTCGCTGTTACGTTACGTGTTTCTGACTTCACGCTCGAGTGTATCGGCGTTTTTTTGTTGTATATCTGAATATAATCGAAAGAAACAGTCAACTTAGACTACTACTGGAGAGTTATTAGCGGACAAAGTGCTGAGTCTTTTAATTTGCCTCGCTTTGGCTAGGCTGCTTGGCAACTTCAAAGCGTCAGGTTGCTTAGTTGGGAGACCGACCTGTGCTCCTGCAACAACTAGGTTGACCCCTCAAGTAGTAGGGATCTCTACAATAACCTACACCCCAGTCCCTACAGTAGAGTTCAAGTTGGTCATGTATGTCATGTGCAAAAATTTGTGATGCTAGTAGTACCTGCCAATGCACATGATTTATTACTTGTGAAGAAAAATCATGCACGAGTGATTTGAATATTGCTTGGCAAAGAGGATTAACTTCAGCTGAGTGCCAACATTTAGCAAAAATTGTGGGCACTGCTGCCAAAAACAACACCCAAAGATGTATACACTTTTCTGTATTTGAACCTGATATTAATTATTTTTCGAACCTAGGAAGGATAGTGGTGACATATGACTAAATGGAACTTTGGATTGCCAATGTATGTTGTGCAAGAAAGTGTTCATGTGTGCACACAGATGTTTGCTTGTGGTACCTAAATCAAAAGAATCTTTTGCATACTTTTAAAACACAATGGTTGAATGAATGGTGATGGCTGCCTTTGTTCAAAGCTTACTTCATTTGTAGTAATTACTAATTGAAACTTCTGCAGATAATGAAGTCTATCTGTCCTGCTTTTTGTAACAAGCTGTCTCCTTTTTTCCCATATAATTTGTTACGCAAGTTTCAATGTATTTTGTATATATGTGCCTTCATTCTTACCTTACCCTTAAACACCGAGATCAGCATTTCTTAACCTTTTCCTACCTCAGCACCCCTTTTTGTCAAGCCTAAGCAATCTAGCACGGTCCCCTACCATTGGGTAACACTTGGTTATTATAAGGATATAGTAAAGAAAATTGCAGTACATCTTGACCATATACACAGATATGACCTTCCCCAGTACCCTCTGAAATTGATTTCAGCACCCCCTGGGGGTGCTAGCACTCCAGGTTAAGAAACCCTGGCCTAGGTACTTTGCCAATCACTATTACCTAACCTGGGTCGCTAGTGACCTGTGTCACATACTGGCAAGTGAGTAGAAGGACATCGTCAAATTGGAATGTTTTTTGCAATGTCATGTATATCACTTAATAACATGATAAACTAAAGCTCAGAAATGAGAAAAACTTAACAAACATAACAATTTCCTGAATCTCACTAAGAGTTTGATGAACGAAAGTGGAAAAACAAAAACATGTAAGCTTTCCATGTAGGAAAGAACAGCATGAAAAGTTGGTAACAAGGTGTTCGGTTACTCTGTGCAGTACTGCGATAATTTTATGTTCACTGCAACATGGTTCCCCACAGTTTCTGGTAAAAATACTTAAAATTGATGAAAATTTGGTAAAAAAACAAAAATTGAATTTTTACCAAATTTATGGCTTTATGCAATAACTTTTGAACCAGAAATGCTAGAAAGCCAATCAAAGGTTTGAAAGATTCGGATTGTAGCTTAGTTTCCACTAAAAAACTTGATTTAAAAATTGGCTTTTTTGGTTAGGTTATGGCTGATATCCTCAGCCAAAACGCCTTAACCTACCCCACTTACGACATCATCCACAAATGAAAAAAACTAAAACCTAAAACTTTCAAAATTTTTTAAATTCCAAACTAGAAGACTCACCACATCTTTTGAGGGTTTGAATAGCTCTCTAGCTCAATCACCTAGAGCAGTGCTTTGCACCCTTTTTAACTCATGGCACACTTAAAAACTTTACTAAATTTTGCAGTACACCTCGACCACTAATTTAACAAATACACTTCATGATTTATTGGTTGTGAAAACTTCAATTATGACATCACAAAAACACCATAAATGTTCAGTGGGAGTCTAGTTAAGTCTTTGTCAACCAGGGTTCCGCGGGACCTCAGGGTTCCACGAGTGGGCGTCCAGGGTTTCCGCCGAAACAGACCGAAATTGCATGGTATGAAATTCACAAACACAGTTCTATGCTGTTGTAGCAAAACCACTGTTTCACAGGTTTATTACAGAAAGTAGGATAGATCATAGCATAATTAATGTTCCATGAGCAACGCAAACATTTGTGGAAGGTTCCGCTGCAGCAAAAGGTTGAAAAACACTGAGCTAAGGTATGTGCTAGCGAACTCTAATCCTCGTATTATCAAATGAAGTTATCCCGGAGCACTGGCCTAGAGTGTTATGGAGTTGCTAAGTGACGCAAGAACATGGATTTCAGTTATGGAGTTGCTACGTGATGCAAGAATTGTGAAATTTACAGACTCATAAGGTGGAATCTTGAAGGATCGATAATGAATTATTTCGTATTTATTTATAGAAAAACTCTTTACGTTTGTGGTGCCCACAGCTTATTAGTGTTTACATCAAATGTATGTAATGCATTTGATTTAGTAGGCTAAAATTTACACATGGCAAGGCTGCACATACCGAAAAAATGACGTCACAGATTCTTTGGTGATGTCACAACAATTTGACTCTGCCCAACTAATTAGTTCGCTGGCCGCATGGAAACACCCTTGTGGGACGCGTGAGGCCTTAGGGTTGAATGTTTGAGCTTGTTAGCTTGTATTATATATATGTGTTTGAAAAAAAATGCTGCACTATTACCTAACATGGGTCGTTGGCAACCCTATACTTTTTTTCGGGAAAACTTTAATTTTGTCTGTAAATTTCACAAACGGAAAGACTTGGTGTTTATGAAAGCAATGTCAACGAGCAACTTATGGAATACATGGAATGTCAAAAAGTTGCTAGCGACCCACAAGTTACCCACATAGGCGTTTAACTTAAGGGTAATTACAACAATAACAGTGCTAACATGTTTGGCAAATATAAAGGAAGTTTATTTTGAGTTTTTCAGAGAAGTTTTCTTTGAGTTTTTTAATGTATTTTTTGAAATGTGTTTTTATACACAGTTTTTTTTTATATTAGGACGTGTTTATTTTATATGTGTCCCGTAAATGTTTATGGGGTTATTTCACCTAATGTACAATGAATGCTGTTAATTTTTTAAAGTTACAAGCATGCAATGTATGGTGCAATTACCAATGTGAATGTGTTGCAGGTTGTTGGTGTCGGATGTAACCTAATTTTCAGTTAAAAAGATATCCATGAACAATAAAGATTCCACAATACAAGCTTCTTGTGTTTTTTCTGGAATTGAAGAGTCATCACCTTCAAAAAAACAATCTAATGAAAGCTTTGAAGACCTGAATAATCCAGAGAAATTCATCTTAAAAGCATTTCGAACATTTAAAAATCAATGTTTGGCCAAGTTTAATAATGAGCAAGTCTCAACTTCACTGCAAGAGTCTCCAAAAAGCACATCCTTTGCTTCAGGTACTGTGTGAATATTTTGAATTCATGATTATTTTAAGAAACCTGCTCTTTTCAACTTTCTTGATAAAAATCCAATCATTATGCAGCATTTGTTATGTGTTTCAATTGTGTGTTGAAATAAACACCAGGAGCTTTTGCTATAAACAATATATTAACAACTGTTTCGATACACTTACCACATTTGCTGCTAGCGTACGAATGTATTATACTTGGAAACCAGACATAAATCAAGTATAAATCATGTCTTTTAGCAACAGCATAACTCTTCAGCCGATGCGCTAGAGAGCTGTTCAAGCCCTCAAAAGACTCGGCAAGTCTTCGACTCTGCAACGAAAAAAAATTTCGGTTTTAGGTTTCAGGCTTTTTGTGAGTGATGTCATTAGTGAGGTAGGTTTTTGGCCATTTTGGCTCATGTTACCTGGCCTAGGGCCAACCACTAGACAGAAGTATTTCGCACAAGTTTTTATTGGAATCTAGGCTAGAATCCGAGCCTTTTGAGCCTTGTGGGGACTAATTACTTGAATATTGATCAGATATGTGCAAGTCTGAATCATTGCCAAGTTATGAAAGCAGAGTTCGGTTGGTTGATTCTTCAAAAACTGACAGCAAAGGTAGAGCTTTTAATTGTCATTTGTATGTATTGTTTCATCCTTACTTGTTGTGCATTTCTTGTAAGGAGAGCACTGTGAATGCTTTGTTCTTTGACGAAGTAAAAAATATATATACACATATATATATACATATGTACTTACGTAACAAGCTAACTTATTGTTGGATTACCCCTCGATAAGCATAATAATGCCAGTATGTAGTTCATTTTTCGGTTATCTTAACAAGTATTTTGTAATGGGTTTTCACCATACACCTAACATTTTTACTTGATAGGAATGGGTAGGTCTTTCATCATTGTTTAATGCACAATCTTGTAGCCAGTTCTTTGGGATTGGAACTGCAAGCACAGTTCAACTGTTTTTCATTTTGTAGCTGCCAGCATGCGATTAGCTTGATTACTGAATTAATGTGCCAGCAGTCCACAATTTTTTTATTCATTAAAGCAATAGGTTGAGCTGCTTAACACCTTTGACTCCAGGACAGTTCATGTGAGCCATGTTTCTTGCATCACATTGCACCGCTATAACTTGTCAGCTGATTGAGCCAGAGAGCTGTTCAAACCCTCTAAAGATGAAGTAAGTCTTAGTTTGACTAAAAAATGAAAAGTTTTGGATTTTTGTGGGTAATATCATAAATGGGATGGGTTTAGGCCGTTTTGGCCAAGGTGAGTGGACCCTGGGTGCCAACGCCAAGAGCCAATTTTTTGACTCTCTAAGTTTTTAATGGAAACTAGGCTATAACACGAATCTTTGGAGTCTTTGATTGGCCATCTAGCATTTCTGGTTCAAAAGTTATGGCTAAAAAGCCAGGGACGGATTTAGGGAGCACAGGGCCCTAGGCCATCTTAGTTCTTTGGGCCCCACGCAGGTGTGACCTATTTGTCTGAAAAAAGTGAAAGTATGCCCTCTTGTGTATAGTGCCCCCTCAAAAATATATCTTCTGTGGTTCTACGATTGCCTTAGATCAGGGGTGGGGAACCTGCGGTCTGTGAGCCAAATGCAGCCTGCATTAACATTTGATATGGCCTGCATCAAAATTTTCGTTACCCAATTTAGGGTACAAGGTCGCATCAAAATGAAGCTCCATGATAATCAAGTACTTAGACAGTAAGCCTCTGTCCCTTAAGATCAATGGTTCCCAAACTGTTTCAGATCGCGTACCATATGTGGGTCCTATGATGTCTACATGTACCACCTTGTTCCAGGAAAAGTCAGTGTGCCAAATATAAGCAAAATTTCTAGCATTTTGTGTTGGTTTATTCAGGGTTCCCACGGTCATGGAAAATCATTAAATCCTGGAAAAATAAATTTTCCTAGAAAGTCATGGAAAATTGATACAAATTTGAAAGTCATGAAAAAATCATTAAAAATGCAGGAGAGCTAAAAAAGGACCAAAACTTTTAAAATTTTTCAATGTTTCAAAAAGATAATCTTACAATTTAAGTCCTTTGTTTTACCTATGCCATCAGCAATAGACTCTGGTAATCTTTAGCTTTTTGGCACAAATCTCTTGAGGTTCATTTGTAGACTGTGCATTGTACTATCGTAGTATGATCTTTGGCTGAATTCATCAATTTTATATTTAAGTTTGTAGTTTAATTGAAAATCCACTTGGTATATTCAAGATTAATTGATTGGCGAATACCGTATGTTTGAATATAAATTTTGGAACTACATGAAGAATGCAAAATATGCCAAGCTTTGGGAAGTTTTCCAAATTATCTTTACGCTATGTCATGGCCAAGCTACTGTTGAGAAGGGTTTCTCAATCAACAATGAACTTACGGTGGAAAACATGAAAGAGCAGTCATTAATTGCTAGTCGTTTTGTGTATGACACAGTGAAGAGCAATGCTGTTCATTTCAGTGAAATTCGATTAAACCGCAGATTGAAACGAAATGTTCGAGCAGCGAGGATAAGATATCGATTACATTTAGAAGATCAAAGCAAACTCACTGTTGAAAGTGAAAAAGCTAGAAAGAGGAAAGCTGTACAAGATGAAATCCGTGCAGTTGAATCTAAAAGAAAGTTATTAAAAGAAAGCATAGCATCAATGAGCCAAGAGGCAGATGCATTAGCCGTACAAGCTGAAAAAAAGCACAGTTTTATTTTACTGGCTAAGTCCAACACTTTTAGACAAAAAAATGCATGAAAGTGAAGCAAATAAGCATAGTCTTTGCAAACAAGCACGCACTTTGAAAGAGAAGCTAAAGTTTATGGAATAAATAAAATTTGAAGTAATTAATTGGATTGACTGACAACAATTCAATAAAATTAGGGCTAGTTTTGTTTAAATTGGAAAATAACATTTACTTACTGCTGTAGAAGGTTACAAGCTGTATTAAGCAGGCCACACTTGATCTTAACATGTTGAGAGCCGGCCTATGGTATATTCGTACTTGGATTTCGGCCTATAAAACAGCAGTTTACGGTTGCCTTACCAACTCCCTAGCTCCTCCACCGATTGCACTAGAGAGCTGTTCAAGAGCTTAAATGGATCGGCCAGTCTAATAGATAGCACTCAAAAAAATTTTTTGGTTGGGGGTTGCGAATTTTTTGTGACTTACGTCATAAGTGAAGTAGTTTTAGGGTCATTTTGGCTCATGTTACCTGGCCTAGGGCCCAACCGCTAGGCTAAAGTTTTTCGCTGAAGTCTTCATTGGAAACTAGGCTTGAATCCGAGTCTTTTGAGCCTTTGATAGACTTTCTAGCGTTTCTGGTTCAAAACTTATGATTTAAAATAAACAAATTAATTAATTATCTAATTAGCTAATTAGTTAAATATTTTTACTAACTTACATCACAACTTTTGAACCCGAAACCCCAGCAGGTCATGCAAAGTATCAAAAGACTCGGATTGTAGCCTAGTTTCCAGTAAAAACTTCAGCGAAATACTACCACCTAACGGTTGGTGCCCAGGGTCAGGCAAAGTGGCGAAAAAGTCTTCCACTTATGACGTCACTGACAAAAAAAACGCACCCCCAAACAAAAAATTTTTTCGAGTACAATCTACTAGACTGGCCGATCCGTTTGAGCTGCTGAACAGCTTTCTAGCGCAATGGGCGGAGGAGCTAGGGCGTTGGTAAGGCAACCGAAAACTGCTGTTTTTTTTGCGAAAATTGCTGAAACCAGGCGGCTCTAAAAGTGTTAAAAACAGCTTTCATAGCATGGGCGAAATCTATAATAAGCATCATAATTCTTTGATTGTTGTTAGGCAATGGTTGCAAAGTTAGCTTTTTCTAAGCAAGAAATAGTTGATGATGATGCTAGATTTGCTGTTGAAACGTTCTGCAACTTTTTGTTGGCTTTATATTTCTGCTGAAATGGTTCTACTCCCAAATCTACAGTATAGTGTGCGAATATGTTATGTTTTAAGACAAGGTGTGGCCAAGTTGATACATGTGTTAACGCTATGTTCATGCAATAAAATTTTTTTACTTGAGGTTCTTAACACTTTGGCACCCGGCTGGTTTTGGAGATTTTCGGCAAAAAAAACACCTAAACGCACATGGCTTTGCGGATGAATATCTCCGCTCCTGTTCGCTCTAGTGACTCGGCAAAACTCTCAAAACACGCGACCAGTCTAGTAGATTGCACTCGAAAAAAAAATTTTTTCTTGGGGGTGCGTTTGGCTGTGAGTGACATCATAAGTGGAGGACTTTTAGGCCACCTTGGCCCTCACAAAAAACTCGCACACCCGAGGCAAAAATTTTTTTTTGAGTGCAATCTACTAGACTGGCCGATCCGTTTGAGCCGTTGAACAGCTCTCTAGTGCAATCGGCGGAGGAGCTAGGGCGTTGGTAAGGCAACCGAAAACTGCTGTTTTTTTTTGCGAAAATCGCCAAAACCACCCAGACGCCAAGGTGTTAAGATGATAAATTCTTTCCCACCTGAATAAAAATCAAGTTTTATCCATGTTTTTGTAGCCTCAGTGAAGTTTGTGAATAGTGGGATGAACACTTGTACAGTGTTGCTGCACGCGCTTATTTTTTATTACGACCTTGCAACATTGACAGCCAAATGTGATAGGAAGATATAGAGTTTTGTCAGTGCTTTGTTACAGAGAGGTTGATAATAGTAAGGTACATACTGTAAATACTACGTGACAGCGACACTACGACAGTAAGCTTAATAGTGAAGTGCATCGTTCATTTTTCTGCAAATTATTTTTGTAGCCTCAGTGAAGTTTGTTAACCATATTATGTACAGTGTTGTTGCATGTGCATGTTTTTTACTATTAACTTGCAACATTGACAGCCAAGTGTGATAGCAAGATAGGGTTTCATGAATGCTTTGTGACAGTGAAGTTCATAATATTAAGGTGTGTACTGTATCGTGTAAATACTTTGTGACAGCGACACTACAACAGTAAGCTTATAATAGTGGAGTGCAGCGTTTATTTTTTATTTGTCTGCAAATTCTTTTCTCTGTTTTATTATATACAGGTAACTTAGCATGCCATTGGCTAATCATGAGAAGAAAGGAAATATTTTACTTTGAATACTTTCAAATGCAGTGTTAGTAATCATGTAACTAACTGACTCTCTTCTAAGAACCATTGATGATGCTCTCCCACGTCAGTTTTGTGCCCTATTTAGGGGATCTGTTTTTAGTTATTTTGCAATTATCAGCACCTAACATTTCTTTATTTTGCTCTAGTAGTTAAAC
>Ga0210059_1015257_pt1 | contig 11247 bp, 6 predicted proteins | sample Ectturendosymbi2_FD_188042 | JGI IMG/M metagenome (GOLD analysis project Ga0210059, IMG submission 188042) | Ecteinascidia turbinata endosymbiont from Florida, USA - Sample 2 (SPAdes) (version 2) | ecosystem: Host-associated > Tunicates > Ascidians > Unclassified | place: Key West, Florida... | reverse complement strand
AACAGCGAGGTTTCGGCACCAGTTGCACCTAAAGTAGCATCACAGCGCCGCAGATAAGTGTGCATCGGGGTTTAGGGCGTGTACCTGATAGCAAGATGTAACAGCAGGTGTAAAACGTATTTTGCAGAATATTCCCAACAAAGTCGTTCATTTTATTATTCACACTGAATTTTCCTCTGGTTGATTCTCAAAAGCTGACTTTTCAACCCTGCGTTGATTTATGACTGTCTTTTCATAAGCAAAACACTCACTACCTCTAAACCAAAAAAGATTCAGACAAATAGACAATGAGCAATATAATTCTAACACAGATCCCTGCACAGTCTACTTTTGAATTTTACATCATTATCAACTCAATGTAACTCAATCCTACGATTACCATGTCGACTGTCAAATTCATCAACGAAATCATCTAAATTTGTTTTTCAGCTGGTACTTTTAAATTTAAGGTAGATCAGTGTTACCCAATCTTTCACTGGTCATGGAATTTGTGTGAAATGATTTCACTAATTTCATTTTGAAAAACTTCTCTCGCATGAAGCGCTGGTGACGGGAAGAGTGACAACTACCAGTAACAACCAAACGCAGCTTTTTAAGCAGCTATATGAAAAAAATTGTTCGAGCGATATAGGCAGCTTCGACTCCTTCCGAAGCAAATTCTTTGCCAAAGTTATTTCACATTATAAAAATCATTTTCACTAAATTAATATGATTTGCGAATTCTTTCAAGTGTTTTTCTGGTGGAAATATTTGACTTCCGGGGCAAAGAGCTGAAACGCGCGAAAGAATTGCTTCTGAATCACTATAGAAAATCCGTACAAAATTATATGAAGTTGCAGGACGTGTGGGTAGAGTTAAAACCGTAGTCATGAACCACTTACATAAAATGTTTCCAAGTCCTATACACAAGGCGGCAGGACGCAATACTGCAGCGAGGATAAATTCAGATAAATTAACTGACACCAATTCTTAACGCTTTTATAAACCTTTTGCTACTGGGGCAAGCAACAATCTGCTGACAATAATATAATCCAGCTCCATCTCACACTGAAATGCACGAAAGATCAATCTTGCCATTTCTGCGACTGTTTCTTAGTTTCGAAATGAATTTTCAACACCATGACCGCGGTCTGACTAAATGCCACGCAGGATCCGAGCAAACCCTGGTGTGTGTCGTCATAAACAACTCTAGTTACCCGACCGTTAAAAACAACAACACAGCTTATCATGCATTTGGGAAATATTGAATGCAGGCTAGAGGGTATCTAGATAATCGTTTAAAATATTGCTGGCCGAAAGTTATCTACAGCAGTTATCTACTGTTTAAGTCAACCAAATGAACTTAAACGGGAAATTAAGAAAAAAACTTGGGGGGCCAAAGAGGGGGTCAAGCAAAAATCTGGGGTGGCCATGGCCCACCCAGGCCCCCCCTTAGAATCGCCGCTGCCTTGGACACGCATAAACTCAATTGGAATATCGTCGTAACAATTTATATGGTATTAAGTTCGAGGTGCAAATATATTTTCGCAATTTCTTTTGCAGTTTCATTGGCGAGTGAAACGATTTCGGAATTGCGAATATCTTCTCCCAATCAAATTGTCGGTCTGACCTCCGATGCGCCTGTTATGATCTTCGGCGCACGACATTATGACGTTATCCACCTGATGTACGAGAACGAGCATTTGCCTCTCGTTGCGCAGATTATCACAAGAAAAATGAAACCAGTGAGTCCTTTCTTACGTAATGGCGCTGGGAACGATTTGCGCAGCCAAGTGTGCAGCTTGCAGGGTATATACCGTTTTGTTTTTAGGATGACAGGCATGCGGCGATGGTATTTGACTGCGGTTACTTCTGGAGACTTGGCACTTACCATATCCAGCTTCAGAATCTTTCGAAAGGTATTTAACACACGAAAATAAAGCGTATGTTGATTATAGATTTGTAAATCTTTTGTGCTTGGAAGATTTGAAGGGATACAGAAAACACAGCAACGTTTGCCTACTGCACCTGACCATGCCAAAAGTAATTGACACTCATCGTCGCAGATGTCAGAAAACTACTGAAAAATACTCAGTCGTACTCAGAACTGCAATTGCTGCTCCGCTTTTTAAGTTGTGGCTCTCTTCAGTGCTTCCAGTGTGTACCAACCAGCACCTAGCCTGTGATGATGAGCATTATTGTGTTGTTGCGTTCTTTGTCTAATCCTATGATAAGGGGCCATTAGTCTGAGTCAAACACGTAAGTAAATAAAAACCGCGTATAGCAACACCTACGGAATATTGCATTGCATTCGTAAAAATGTAAGTGTGCGAAAACGTCAGGTTACCCATTTCGCCAAGACATTTAATGCTTTGATTTGAAACAACTGTTACATTGAGGCATTTGTTCAGCGACGTGTGCTTTTGCCTATGCTTTTCATATGCAGTTGCCAACACTCTTCATTTTTATACCAATTAATTATATAACCCTTCTGTGTGATGATGAGACATTATTTCTCTTCTAGGTTTCCTTGCGTGTATACACCACCGCCCTCTCCTCTGCTGCTCAATATGTGAATTTTTGTATTACTTGTGTACTGTTACTGACCTTCAGTACATGGAATAGACGGCATAGACCAGGGTCTCAAACACACGGCCTGTGAAGGCATTTTGTGCGTCCTGCCATGCTTTTTGACATTTCTCAAATAATTAACATTTAAGTTATTTACTTTATTCCCTGGTGTTTAAAATGTTCCGCTAGCGAGTCAACAAGTTCTGTTTCTAGTGTGATGGAGATCCGACCGTTCTTGCGTTAGCGTCATTGTTCAACGGTCACGTGGTCATAATTCGGTTCCAAGGTTACTTTATAAGTACCCATTAATCCCTCGGAACAATTTGAGTTTGAAACCCCTAGTAGACCTTGAAGTTGAGACAATTACACCAATACATAAATGAAGAAATAAATAAATATACTCAACAAGGAAGCTTTTAAATAGGCTGGTGATATAACTGATTTCTTGCGCAATGTCTTGTGTGAGAAAATGTTTAAAAGTTATTAATATAAATCTTAACTTGATCTTTTCGACAATGAAAATTTGCTTAATAACATCACGCCAGGCAATTGCATACATATAGTCGAAGAGGGCTTACCCAAAAATTCAAGAGGCTTTGGCAGAAATTATACAGATAATTTTACAGCACAAAAAATGATAGTTGTGCCTCTTGCAGTAGGCGAAGTCGTTTTTTTAGTAAAAATGCAGATAAATTTGTAACACCTAAAGCGCTGCAACCAGTAAAAAGATGAAAGGTGAACTTTGAGTTATATTTTGTTGTTGGGCAATTTTGTTTTAAAGCGTTGAAAATGGCAAAAATGGCGAATACAGTGTCGATTTGTGGGTTAGTGAGTAACGATGAACGTGACACAGCAGGAGAGAGTAAGTTGGTGAAGCGGGAAGAAGTTATTTGTGGGATACAATACGTTTACAGATATTGCTGCCGTTATTTCGGTTGTGAGATATTCCAGATGGTGGGGACACCCGCGGAATGAATGGTTTAATAATGATAGTGATCGGCAGGAAGAAGCTTCGCCAACGCATCTATTGTTGTGAAAGAATGGCCGAAGCTTCAGCTCAAAATGAAGAGCTCGCACGAGGCTCTGTCAACAGATGTGGAGGTGCGGTATTCCTGTGATGACTAACTAAAGAATTTGGAATCTTTTTAATGCATATTCAAACATATCGAAGCTTGTCTCGAAGCTTGTCTTAAAACTGTAAGTCAGACTGCAAGGTTACCGGTTAAACACCAGGCCTTCACCTCTGTAGAAGCAAAGTTCTCTAAGCAGATTTTTTGTGGTGATCATCTGCGCTTGATTGCTTTAAAAAGTTGGTTCTGACACTGCGTTGCTTCAAATTTGTTTAAAAATTTTCCTGACGTAGAATAAGATATTCTTGTTTGTCCTGCACGCTTCCCGAAAACTGGCAAAGAAAGGAAGCAATCCTTTCCTATAACCCTTGAGCTAAGTTTACGCCACGTGGAAGTATCAGGCATCAGATTCCACGCTGATGCTTAGATTCTGCTGAACTTTTTCCTCATTTGTCCCTTGTCCCATTTCATTATCTCCATTCCAATTCTTATTTCTCTTCTCTTTGTTCTATTCTTATATATATTTTTTAGACTGCGACATATCTAAAACAAACTGTTTGGAAGTGCGAAGTCATAGGGGTGTACTTAAGAAAAACTAATAAAAGACAAAGACAATTTCTTTTTTCAGTAAGGACGCAGTTGAAGCCACCTAAAAATATTTTAAGTACATATATGCATTGGTTACCAACATGTTAAAATTTAACAGTTTGTTTTCTCGAACATTTTTGAAAAACTTTATGAAACAGACATGATGCAAATTGTTTGCTAATATGTACTGCCTCAACGGAAGATGGTAATAGGTATGACGTTCACATCATGTTTCTGACGTGTGTTGCATTGGCCCTTTTTATTATTTCTGAAAAAGTTGGGCCATAAGTTTTGAAACATGACTGTAATAAAAGCGCTAAAATCCCTTTTTCTGTGTAAGTTGAAAATTTCTTTTTCGAAAGGGCTTGACAAAAAGTTTGAATTGTACACTGAATCATCTGGTGTTGACCAGCTTTTTGCGTATGATTAGTGCAAGAACAATTCAAATAGTTTACCAAGTTTTGATTTTTTTAAATGTTTGATTGCATGATTCGAAATTGCGATTTCGGAAGTAGTTCTGCGGAAAGCGAATGTTTTGCGGTGAAGACTAATTTATTAAACGGATAAAAATCTTGTTTATATCTAAACACTTTATAATTAGCTGTTATAAGAGGGTGACTTTGCTTTTGCGGGATCATTAGTTCCTCACTAGCATAAGATATTGCTGAGCAACAATTCTGAAATGGTTTAGTGCTGCCAACACTGAGTTGCCTAAATAGCAAGATGCAATCTAGGCGTCTGCAACAGCCATGCGGTGAGTAGTCTCATTCTTAGAAGATTAACCGGTCGATCGGTAAATTTAGACAACTGTATTTTTTGGGAAGTAAATTTTTATTCATTGTTAGCGTGTAGCCCTTTTTTGTTTTATTCATTTCTATATTTTCAAGTATTCCCGGTTCACAATGTTGGAACATCAACTTCATCTGTGCAACTCCATTATGCCTGATGCTGTTAAATATATTGGACTTTTGCGTTTCAAGAATATATTGAGTTTCGCTATCACAAAAAAGTTTTTCTTGTTTGCTGAAACCATTACAGCCGTGGTTTTTCGTTTGTATATAAGTTGCCTGTTTCACTTGCTCAAAAATACTGTAGCTGCGTGAATGCCAGTCAAGAAGTGCTTTTTCACTGACTTTGCAAAGGTTAAATTTAAAAAGAATTTTTCCATATTTTGTTTGCTATTTCACCAAAAAAAACGTTTCCCAAGGCAATGAGTTCAAATGCCAGTTGTTGTTCTGGCTAATTATTATGCGCAACAAAACCTACTTGCTCTAACCCGACATTGTTTTACGTTATATCAACCAATCCAGACCGTTGCACCAGCAAACCTCGCGTATAAATTTCACAATATGTGAAAAAAAGACCGTGCATGCCATTCATACTGCAACTAGTTTTCTCGAGCCCAGATCATTTATAAGTTTTTGTAATTTGTTTTTATGAAGTTTTCGGGAATCGGTCTATACGGGGATGAGAAAACTACGACCCATTGAGCTGTTTAATCCAACCCGCTGAATTTGTCCAAAATACATTAAAATAAAGCCAACTCATTTTTCGTATTCCTGGTGATGTCCACGTTTAACGCAAACAATCCATCCATCTACTCCTGATTTGACCTGGTTTCAAATTTTAGAAACAATTGCGGCGGCGAGTCAAAAAGTTTGAACATCCCTGGCCTCCACTTTTATGTTCTGATCAGGTACTTCAGACGAGACAATCTTGGTGATGTGTTGATATTTGGAAACGTCACTGCGCTTCTCCAGAAATGAACACAACTGTCAACACACACCACTAACTTTTTGCTGTTGTCGTACTTCTAGACATCTATAGGTGTTCTTTCACAAACACTACGCGATCAATGTATAGAGTTGAATGGCAGAGATGCAGTAGAAATTGCGAAACGTAAGCTATTGAGCGACAATTTTCTGAAAAGCAAGTCTCTTCACGCCTCACAAACTTCAAATTATAATCACATGGTTTTCCAGGAGCGAAATAAGACGGAATGCATTGTTAAATATTTCTAGAGTTTTGATAGAGAGCAACAGGCAGAAGCTCTAGGAGAGAGACCGGCCAACTCGTAGAGAAATTTCAGCTAGATTCTCTTGTCTTCTGTGAAGCTGCCCTGGCTGCCGCTATAGCGTATTGCCGTAAAGTAAAGTTAGATGCCGTTGCGCACGACTTACGCGATACTGCCGTTGCGTAATATCGCAGTAGCGGTCACAGGCCCACGGATGAGTTGTGCGTGGCCCGCGCCACTGTGGCTTCTTCCATGTTTTGCATTTACGTGAACATTCCATGTTTTGCATTTACGTGAACATTCCATGTTTTACAACATTCTAAAAAATTTCGGTGTGGAGAAATAGAAGTCTCATGTCATGATAATCCACCAAATTTCTTTGCATTTTTTTGCGTTGGTTCGCCGGAATATTTATCGATTTTGTAGTTTTCGAAGACTTTGTATCAGACACAAAGCGTTTGCACGTAGCAGTCACAGGTTTTCAGCCAACAACACCAGGCTCGCTTGCAGGACTGTGCGTGGCTGATATCAGAGCATTTCATTTGGTAATTTCAAAGAAACCGATCAGCTGACTTCACAAAAAAGGAATCCACACTTAAAGAATATCTCATTGACGTGCTAGTGAGTTTGTCGCTGGTCATGCATGCCGTGCTACAATACTTTTGCAACGTTTCGGTATCAGCGATCAGAAAGGTGATCAACATCTGCAAAAATTTTTAAAGCGCTAGAACCGTGATAACAAGGCAGTGGTGCGGCTCGCGGAAGTATATATCAGATAGAAGCGGCCCGTAGAACAGAATCTAATGAATAGCACTGACGTTCGTTGAAACTAATGAAATGTCTTTTTATTGCGTCGCTACGTGGTTATTGCTCTCGCTATTTTGGAAATGCGTAACCTTACAGAATGTTATAAAAAATCAGAGGTGGAAAATAATTTTAATATTTAGTTTATTTAGAACGCAATTTTTAGTTTCATTTTTATCTCAAACCTTGTTAAAATGAGTCTAAACCTTCGCAAGATCATCGTTCCTAACGAAGAAATATAAAGGCTAAAAGCAAAAAACGCTTTGATGAAAGGGGTACCTGTTGTGGCTATTAGCACAAAGGAGAAACCCTATACCGGGCTGAAACAGTTTTAACATGGTTTCTTTTGTTCGCAGGTTGCAGTTTCACTGCCTCAGCAAATTTGTGCTTCTGAACTCCTTACGCAACTTCAATTTAAAATGAAAATCTTGCAAAACGACTCAGGTATGCAATGAGTGCCTGAAAACATCAAGTTAAAAATATTTTTAGATTGCTTTTCTCAAATGCTGTGCATGAAATAAGGAAGGACAGCAAATTTTCATGTAACCAGTCATGTTGAACAACGTTGAAAACAGTTTCATGAGTCACAAGCCTTTCGCTTTACTCGGTGACACTTTATTATTTGAAAATAGAATTTGCACAAGGTCATCACATATGTCTCTGCTTCGTGTTCAAAAGCGTTTTTGATCTCTGTGCAATGGGGTTGCTGGTTCGAGGTCAAAGTGCAAAAAATTTCGTACAGAGTAGTAGTGTGTAGTAGTTTATTGGCGATAGGGGGATAATGTATTTACATTTCCAAAATAAACAGTCTACTGGGACACCCAAAAAGCCAGAACGGTTATTGTGTCAGGTGTCTCTGGATCTAGAGGAAGTGAGGAACTGATAAAAAAACACATCACGATGAATGAAATAAGTCCGTGTTTATAGTTTACGACAACGTTTACAGTTTTCATCATCTTTCGGTTATTTCCTTTCATTTTCTGAAAAGATTTAGAACTTTACAAATGTTTTAATAACTTTAGTTTTCATCTTGGAGATGATGGCGTGCGACGGTTAACACTTTTTTCAAGGTTCAAGCCACAGGTGAAAACCTTGAAAAACTAATTTTGGACCGTTGTTGAAACGAGAAACCATATTGGATCTATATTGTGTAGAAAAAATTAAATATTACGACTTTCCTTAACAGTTAGAGAAGTTCAGAAAGTGCTGTGTGCTTGATGTGTTTCAGCATTTCAACAACCTGCGTTGTTTTTGGAAAATTTTAAGGCATTCAAAGTAAAATTTCGGAAGTCCCATGAAGCTGTATTAGAAGCAACAATTCAAAAGCATTAATTGAAATGACTTTTTGTTTTAGAAGTTTTGAAAAAAGTGTATTTGCCGTCAGGAAAATTTTATTGAATGAATACTTTGTTGACAAGTTCATTAATTTTTGCTGCCAATGAAAACGTTTTTGAAACGTCTTGCGTGATTTAATTTAAATATATGCTTTGCGTTGCAGTGCTGTGCTTAGTTGAGGTTATTTGACATCGTATTTTCATTGGTTTTACGAAACGATACTGTCGTCATCTACTACGGTACCGCTTGGGGGTCGACTAGGGCAGTGGTTCCCAACCGGGGAGGAATTCCTCCTCAGAGAGCAATTTCATGAGTTCAGGGGAGGAATTTCCACTTTATAGTTAAGTTACTCATTGTAAGTGTTGTACTTCTTTTTTAATTTTGACATTGGCTGTTTCAATATTTGTAAGTTATGTAGTGGACTATCACACGTTTTTGTTGACAAACTTTAGTGCAGGGGTCTCAAACACGTGGCCCGCATGTGACCCGCGAAGGCATTTTGTGCGGCCCGCGATGCTTACTGGAACTTTTCAAATGCTTACCGGAACTTTTGAGACCCCTGCTTTAGTGCCATTATTTGGCAACAAATAATGTTTGTCCCGCTTTTATAAATCACGTTATTGTCGTCAATAAAGACCATTGTTCCAATTGTAGTTAATACTAGCCTACGAACCCAAACAGGGAAGGAATTGAAAGTTCCATAGGGGAGGAATGAAAAGTTCCAAAATAAGCAAAGGGAAGAATGCATCAAAAAAGGTTGGGAACCATTGGATTACGGATTCAAAAAATTCGCTGCTTTCTGTTCCACACTCATGCTACATGTATGAATACGATATGCTGCGGCTACAGCCACGACGGCTTTAAACGTATTTTAAACCATTGAAAGCTCTAAAGTTTGCTGTAAACATTCGAGGAACCAGCCGAATGGGCTCTGCTTTCATATTTTTGCGATTATTTAAGCTTGCACACATCTATACTTAAGTAACTCGTCTTTACACAGGTTAAGAGTTTGAATCAATCAGCAAATTTTAATAGGAAATCGATTTCACGTAACACTACGCATCGTCAGTCCTACAAGCTTTTTTCAAATAGAATGTATTTTAAACCAAGCATTTTCTGTGCTGCAAAACTTTATAGTGACAGATTCACAATTTTTTTGCTTTTGCAGTTGTGGGGATGCAGGAAGTGGGATTTCCTCCGTCATCAGCTGTATTTTCTTGCAAGCTGTTTGCTCGGCCAGGGAAATACAAAGCTGCTTTATTCGTTACACATGCCGTTTCAAGCTATGTGATCGCAGAGAGCAACGTAATGCTAGCACATTGGAGTAGCGAATACTCGGTTGCAGTTATTGGACGTCAGCCCCTTTGCACTGGTCAGCGTTTCATATTTTGCTTCGTGATATAATCATGTTTTTGATCTGATGGTGTTGTGAAAAAAAACCTTCAGAATCAAATGTTTTTCAAAACCGATTGCTTTGATGTTTACTTTTGCTCACGTTGACGCTGTCATAACCTCAAAATCCTTTTACAAACGAAATAAAACGCGGAATGCAAACTTGATGGTGAAATGCACTAAGAGTATGGAAAGCACTGATAAATTGTATTTGAGAAAGCATCAAAAGTAGAAGAAATACCAACTCCACAACAATGACCTGTGTAGTGTGTACCTGTGTACATCATCCTCATGTTGGTCTGCAGAAACATCAATACATGTTCCTCAAAGTGCACGTAACTGCAACAGAACACGCGCTGGAGCGCATAGTTTTTGTAACTATTCACTTGTTTTTTGTTTTTTCAGATGGCTACATCCGCTTAACCATAGGTCGTCCTCCATGCATCATAGAAGACGATTTTCTTGAAGTTGTTGTGGTATCCTTAAAAAAAAGCAACCAAGTCGTACAAACAATCGCTGTAAAAGATCATGGTGAATATGTTTGGTTGGTTTTGTGTTTGATTTTTTTTCAACGAAAAGTAAGTTTTTTGCAGCTTCAGGCCTGATGCATTGTTTAACAAATCCTTGAAATTAAATCATAAATTGTGAAATTACTGTTTTGTGATATGAAAGGAGAAAGTTTGAAATTGAACTGGAAAGAGTTTTCATAATAATATGTTATGAATATTCCACAGGCACCTTTTTTGAAAGACCTATCTATTTCCGTTAAAATCTTCACATAAAACACACTCCAACCCGTCGCCTACTTCGGAAGCTTAGAATGTTAACCCAATAAAATACCAAAAGTATTCCACATCAGAAAGTCTATCAAAGTTGCTGCTATTAACCAATGACTTTCAACTGTGGAAAATATGGTCTCCGCGAAGAAGGTTTCACCTGAGAAATGTGTAAAAATATCAATTGAGAATTTATACATTTACAGCAAACCTTTAGTTTTTAATCATTTATAAAAGAAAAAATTTCACGTATGAGTACGTTTATTATGCTTACTTGGAGTCATAGCAATCACTTTCAGACCTTTGCTATAAAAGTTCTTATACAAGTATGAAAATATTTTTTGTCCCTTCATATACTGTACATCCATTTAAGAGAAAAAGCAAAAAGTTTTAGGGGTAATTTTCTTGTTAAAGTTGGTATAAGAAATAAACGAGAGGAAAATGCGTAAGAACTCAATATATAAACACTAGCCGCAAGTTTTTCATAGCACAGGTTTAGGTTTTTCAAAACGCCTTTTCTAAATCTTTCATTTTAACCGGTGGCGTTGAGACCACATTTCCGGTATTCACACCACAAAATCTTTTATAATAATAATAATAATGTTTTATTGCGGACTCGTGGTCCATATCACAGACACAAGAGCACAAAAAGTGGTTAGCTATACATCAGCGCACATTACAGAAACGGTGTTTGCACTTGACCAACACTGGGAGGAGC
>Ga0210059_1015255_pt1 | contig 11249 bp, 7 predicted proteins | sample Ectturendosymbi2_FD_188042 | JGI IMG/M metagenome (GOLD analysis project Ga0210059, IMG submission 188042) | Ecteinascidia turbinata endosymbiont from Florida, USA - Sample 2 (SPAdes) (version 2) | ecosystem: Host-associated > Tunicates > Ascidians > Unclassified | place: Key West, Florida... | reverse complement strand
TGTAGTAGCGTTGAATTTGTTTTTCTCCGATATCCTAATTTGGAGCGCTGATAGTTTATATTCAGTGCAACGACACATAAAATAAGGGGAGTGGATGTAGAAAAATATGCATATTATGTCAACAAACTTCGCCAAAACGTTGGTTTGGAAACATGGAAATGACGTCAAATTGTGACGTCACAAACAGCGCACACTAAATGCAAATGACCACTATATGACCCTGAACCAACCCCCCCCATGAAAATTTTCTGCGTACGCCACTGCCCACAGTTGAGACCATTACGCACTTATGCTCATTTTGAAATGGGAATTCTATTACGTGTTTTGGGTTGTGTTCTTATCTAGTACAAAGTATTAAGTTGCTTTGTGAGCAACATGAGTTTTATGAACTTACTGTAATTTGTTTGTTGCTTTTTTATGTGAAAGGTCAAGCACTAGATGATCGTTGAGCTTACGACACTGTATGAATTGGAAAAGCTCGGTGTTATTTTCTTTTCAACGTGGCGTTGAAACTGTTTCGTACAACAGTACACTGCGATTTCTGTAGATGTTGCACTCCTGAAAAAAATGAAAAATGAAAATTCCATGCACATAAAAAATTGTTGTTGTAGGTGCCGTCGTCTATTTTGGTTACGGCATTTGGCATAGTAATTTAGAAGTAAAAGGGAGCAGCTCGCAAGAATTGGAAGAAACTGATGGTACCGCCGAAGAAAATGGCCAGATCCAGAGCAACAACACCACAACGGTATATATTGTAAAAGTTGTTCCAGGTTTCAATTAATACTGTCGCAACTGTACGCGATATTGAAACAGGGAATGCGATCATCCTCCCTCAGACAAAAATTTTTAAAAATCTGTCAAAAGTATGAGGAAATAGGACAAATTTTTCCCAAACTAATGATTTATGCACGCTAGTTTTTTTCAAATTTACGTATAGCGCCAACTGCACTTTTATGCTGTGGGCATGCACTTTTATGCTGTGGGCAGCAGAAATTTCGGCAAACAGGTGCAAATGCAAAAAGTTCGGCAAAGCTTGTTCATCCTTATGATTTTACTCTAAAGTTTCTTTTGCGTAAGTTTAGTGATATTAAACTGCAAAATCTTGTATGGTAAACACGAATTTTATTTCAGAAATCAGCCGGAGTAGATTCCCTGCTGGCGAAGCATCCGTGCTATATATCATCAAACAAAGAACGTCAAATCTTTTTAAAATTTTTGTATGAATGAAGCTCTTCAAAAATTTAGCAAAAAGTTATGCCAATAGCTGAGCAACTCATATGATCAGGAGGAATAAGCAATACACAAAATGTTGAACACAGACGTAAAAACACTTTTAATGTTACTCTTTGTCTTCTCGGTGAGAGTAAAATCGATATGATGTCAGCAGAGTGTTCCCAACAGAATATTTTCCAAGATTAGAGTTAAACCTAAACCAGCTAAGAACAAGCTCTCAAGTTTTTGCAAAGTTGAACAAAATATTTGCATAAATGTGCCGCAATTTTTTATATTTTGTTTCCTTGTTAGTAAAGTTAAACGCAGTTTTGCGTGAGCTTTATTGCCCGTGGTAACAAAACGGGCCCTTTCTCAACACTGCAAAGCTGTCTGTTTTTAAAATCGGTCTTTGTTCCGATCCTCACCTACGGTCATGGATCTTGGGCAATGACTGAAAGAATATCATCTCAAGTGCAACCAGCAGAGATGGGATTTTTGCGAAGAGTTCACGGCGTGACACTTCGCGGCGATGTGCGCAGCTGTGAAATTTGTAAAGCCCTGAATGTCGAACCATTTCTCCGAATCGACAGATCCCATCTGCGTTGGTTCGGCCATGCGTCCAGAATGCCCCGAAAAAATGCACCCACGGGAAAGCGGCCAAGAGGTTGCCTAATGGCCAGGTGGAGTGACTACACCTCCGACCTTGCTTGGCCCGGTCTTGGCGTGGAGCCAGCAGAACTATCCGAGATTGCAGTTGACCGTGAGGTATTTCGAGTCCCATGGGTCTGCTGCCCCTGCGACCTTCACAGAGGAAAAGTGGGCACGAAAATAAATGAATGAATGAATGAATGATTTCTTGTTAAGATTCAGCAAACCTACAGAGCTAGAACAACAATTTTTCTAATTTTTCTCCAGAATCTTGTAAGCGAGTTTTTCTTAATAAAAATGAGTGATCAGCCAGTGAAGAACATATTTTAAAATTTTCAAAGCAACCCGAGCTATGCCTTCTGATAAAAAGATTAAGACGTAGGCGTTCGAGAAGCTTAACCTTCGTTTTTCGCGGTAATGCTGTCAAAAACAAAAGTTGCGGAAAATTTTGTGTTAACCTGGCCGGGAATCCAAATTTTCTCTCCACGGCTCTGCGCACGTTACGGCATTACCAGTGGTGGATCCATAGAAGAATTTGGTGCACGTACTCCACCAAAACTACCTGTTCCCAGTAGCGTAACTGACGGGGAGCGGGGGTGCGCGGTTTTTGTTTTTAGCGTTTTTCAAAAAATCTTGGGAGTATTTTCCGTTGATTTCAGTTGTTAGTACAAACGAACCCAGTTCATCGCATGATCAATTTGCCAAGATTTTTGTGTGTGTTTAACCGGAATATGCAATTATCCGTATCATAAAAATATCCGCAGGGTTACCGCCTAACGGCACAGTGTGCCTGAAATTCAGTTTCATCGCCACGGGGGCTTTTGTGGGCTTAGCCCCCAAACAAAGCTTTAACACCAAATTGAAATGTGAAACACTAGAAATCAGTGAAGTTTTCATCAATCCTCATTATGTTTTGTCCTGCAATATATAGTCTAGAGAAGTACCTGCCGCTGTTACCTAGAATAACTACGCCTGAATATTTTTGGTACGTTTGAGGTAATAAACATATTTCAGGCTTGAGCGTAAAGCAGTGTTTCCCTACCTTTTTAGGTTTGCGGCACCCAGTGGCGAACGCATAGTAACTTGATTTAAGATTTAATGACGTTTTGAAAATGGATTTGTAATGATTTAATGAAACGTATTTTCTCGGGGCACCCCTTAGTATTGTAAATGGTATCCTAGGGTGCCGGTTGGAAACCATTGGAGTAAAGCGTCACCATTCATTGCTTGAAGTGTTGAAAGTGAAGCTAGCCTATATGCCTAGTTGTTTGCCTCCAGAAGTCCACTTGATCAACGTATTTTGTGTAGTGATTGTTGTGAAGAAATGTATTATGGCGAGCTCAGAAAGTCGTTTTTGTACTGCATAGAAGCAAGATACCTTTGATGCTTACGACCAAAGTTACACATTTGCGCAGCCTCTGTTCAGACAGCAAGATGGAGTTAATAGTGTAGTTAGAAGAGTTTAATCACTGCTGGGAGTAGTGCAGTTAGTGGATTATGGATGTTAACCATGTTGCGTCCAGGTAGGCCCCCTTGGTCTATATTTGTCAACACTTATAGCCTATTTGAGATACAAAATGTTATTAATTTAAACATGTGCCATGCACCAGGAGATTAACAGTCTAGGTATGAGTAGGTTTATGCATGCGAATTTCGGCCAGTTAAAAGCACGATGCGCATGCTTTCCACGCAAAATTCACTTACGCGCTTATGAAAGATTCATCGATGTGCATTGCTATGTTCAGCCTCCGGTTTGTTTCTTCGGTAACAGTGTTTTCACAATGCAACGATAGGCTTGATTCTGATTTCGTGCAAATTTTTGTAAACATTTGCATTTCACGAAAAAATCTCTGAATAACCCTCATTAATTGAATGACAATAATTAACGCCCAATTCCTTTTGTTAAGCTTTATTCTCAAGACACGTCTTGATGAAGGATCACGTCTTGATGAAGTTTATCCTAACGTATTTATTGCACTTCGGATTATACTAAACTGCCCGGATACTGTTGCCAGCAATGAAAGTAGTTTAATTGAATCTAATCTAGGATTTCTCAGACGAATCTAATCTAGGATTTCTCAGACGGGGCCCTCGGACCCCTTGGGGGCCATGGAGCAGTTCTCTGGGGGCCGCGAGCAGAGGCCTTCACTAGGTTGCTTTGCCGTGATACTGCATAGCCCAAGTGTCACGATGTACAGTATTAAATTTTCCCCAGTTAAGCTTAGAAGGAAGCCACGGCTCATGAAAGTTTGAGAACCAGAACCACTGAGCTAATCAAACAGGTCTCATATGACAGATAACAGACAGTCCTCATTAGCCATGTTGTCAATTGAAGCTTCATGTGCGCGATCTCTAGATTTGGATGATATCATAAAGGCGTTTGCATTCCAAAAGACCGCTCCAAGCCGTTTTGTTACTACTATATTGTGACATTGCTCAGGGTTTTTTAAGGCGTTTTAGGGACCCGATTCGGGTCCCTAGAATTGAAAATCGGGTCCCTAGAATCAGAAAATTATGATCAGATCCCTAGAATCAAGAGAAATCGGGTCGTTATAGGTCCATACTGAGTACCTCACATTTTCCTTTAAAAAAAACCTGCGTTGCTTATAATATTTTCATGGTTATTGTTATATAATATCTTTCATGTGTGCTACTGTGCCACTATACAGTGATTTCTTAATTTTGCCATATGACTACGGTTCGCCAGCTGAATAAACCTGCATTTTGGGAGGGGCCCATAATTGGTCTGCAACAGAACTGTTCACACCTATTTGTAATTATTTGGTGTGCAACTCCATATTTACATGTAGATAAAAAATGTTTGGCATTATTTGCTTAGTAGTTGCTAAATGAATGTGGTTTTATCACTGGTGCGAAGCGATCAATGAACTGCTCAAAAATTTGGTATTGGATTTACTACATTTGTTTTGTTGTTTACTCAGGCAGTGCCCAGACTTTACCACATGCCCCATAATTAAGTCAAGCATTTGGTGCTTATAAAAAAGTGGAATTAATTTAGGAGTTAATTACCAGGATTCAGGTCTATGGTGGGTCTTAAAACAAATCATAAGCCTACCATACTCAGTCCCAAGTGCACGATGGGTATCAATTTTAAATAGGATGTTACATGAAAAGATGAAATTTTAATTTTACCCAACTGAAGCTCATTACATCATCCGACAAATATTTTCTGTTTTTGTGGAATAACGTATGAGTTTTTGGGAACTAATATCGCATACCAAACGGTGGCCGATGGGCCCCTTTCAGCTAAGTTTGCCCCCCCCCCTGGCTCAAACCTGTAGTTACGCCACTGCCTGCTCCCCTTTCTTGGCTGTTAAAGTAAATTACAAGCAAATAAAGGCGATCTTTGTAAAATTCCTGGACAAACAGGGCAACGCTGACATTTCTAGGGCAGTATTCCTGTTCGGAAAAGAAAAGCTGACCTTTTTCTGTTTTCAGCTTCTTCTGTTTTTAAAATTACTGAAAAAAATTCAAATTTGGTAATTTATTTTGGCGCTCTTTATTTCGACTGCTCCCCTAAACACCAAGTCTTAGATGATTCCACTGGGCGAATAAAAATTAGTCAAACGTTTTCAGAAAGTATGTAAATCACCGTAAACAAAGAAAAGCTATTTTCTTTTTGCATTTACTCAATGTACGGAAAGTTGATTGTGACCAGAGTATTCAGTTACTTTGTGCATCATTGATAATACTGTAATAAAATTACAAATGCTGTACACAACCGAACTGATAATATAATCGGATGAAATTATTTTACGTAATTTTTTGATCATTTTCAGGCTTCTCCAGTCCTCACAAATCCTAGTGACCTTTTGCATGACAACAACAAGTAGCGGCAACGAAACCAAAACATCCGTTCGACTCAAGGTCCAGCAATAAACACTGAAAAAATTGAGTAGATGTATTAATGACGTCATGAACAAAGATTGTGCTTTTTTCGTCTGATATCTGTGTAGTACGTAGGTACGCAGAGAATCGTTCATCCAAGAAGTGTATGGACCAAAATTCAGCACCTATGTCTCTAAATATCTTCTTTCCATTTGAAATAAAAGAGAATATCTTGGAAACAAACTTTGTAGAAACCTTCATTGAACTGAACTGAAGTGTTTTATCATTAACAGTTCTGCGTTAAACATTTTTTCTTGCAGTGATATTTAAAAATCATTGCATACTTTTATAGCATTATTTGCAAAAAAAGTTTGCTTCGCAAATTTACTGTTATGTGATATTTAATAAAAATAAACTCGCTTTGTGAGTTACTGTCTGTATATCTCCAATCAAATTGTCATAAAAACAGAAGACTTAAATGCAAATGCAGTGACCTTGTCACAGGTCTACCCAACGCCATAGAAATTGGGGTTACTTGTTTATGTTACAGAAAAGATTGTGTTAAATCATTTTCTGCAGACTACGTTCAATTTATACAGCTCGCGTCGATTTCTGAGAGATTGGCTTATTTGTGATGTACGATGATAAAGATAAGTTTCATTACCAAATGCATTGCCACTTCTCAGTAGCACTGGTTGGTCTTCTGTCTCTCTTGCAAGGGAATTTTGTGATCGTTTGTACATCACCTCTTCATCGAGATTGGCAACGTAGGCTAGCTTGCACTCTCGACTTCAATCCTAACCATCAAACAGCGCAAGTCATAGACAGCCACCTGAACTCACTCCAGTAGAAAAAAATAAAGATTCGACTATCGCAAAGTAAATGTTTTGTTCAGTTGAACGCAATTCTCACGTTAGATTTAACTTTATCTCACACTGGAAAAAAGTGTTTCAGTAGCATCCTTAGGTTCCTTACCAACATTTCATATCATTAACAACCTCATTTATCCGACATTTGCCGTAAGTTTTATGTGAAAATCTTTTTGACATTTTTCATATTTCTCCTACTACTTTGGTATGTTTATTTTGAAACGTTCTCGCATTTATTAAAAGATTACTTGCCATTGCTGTGGTCTGCAAGTAAACTTACTGACTTCGGTGTTCGCTTTTCTTTCAATAATATGGAAATATTTTGTTACACTTTCTATAAACTAAATGTAACAGAGGCGTGTCGATTTTGTAAATGACAAGCAGTTCCATCATTTAACTAACAATGAATTTTTAGCATGAGGTACCCATCATGGGCGTCCGCAGAAATTCTTCCAGGGGAGGAAGTCGACATTTTGCTTGTCATTTTCAGTTTGTTGGCGATGCAACGCAAACGGACATACACAAAAAATGTCCAGTGTTATGGCAACAGTTACTTACAGTGTTTTCCCTACAAGAAAATTTACACTTGAGAAAATTTTGTTTTAGTGAGAGTGGATATTTTAAGACTGAGTTAGCAGAGTTCTAAATAAATTACAAACTTCGTGAGTTATTAGAATAAGCACAAAATCTTAACCAAAATACTAAAAAATGCATATTTAATTGAAATAGCTTCTTGTTTTCACGTTTTTCCAATGTTTCGGAAGGTTGCAAGTGCGCGAGAATGAGATTTCACTGTGCAAACGGTCTGGTGATACTGCGCACTTTCGCACTTCAGCGACAGGGGCTGGTATAGCTAGTAACATTAGGGTGGGATATTTCAGTGGTAGTCAGTCTCATAACGGCTTCGCTACTGTAAGAAGTAACATAACGGCTTCGCTACTGTAAGAAGTATACTTTACTACACTGCTGTGACAAAACAATGGACGACAGAATGGCCTTATTTCGTAATCAATAAGACAATTCGAACATGAAAGTCTTATTCGGAATTGGTTTTGATGTGTTGTTTTCCGAATTGTACAAAATCATGGTGAATAAAGTTACTTTCTTAGATTTTAGGGTGGGCGATCCCCCCCGAATCCGCTCCTGTTTAGAGGGAGCATTGGTTACAAAAAATGCGCTTTTTTGGCAGCAATGCTTCTTTTTCACACATGCTTCTTTACACAAAATAGAAGCCAGGGATGGGCAAACTTGTTCAATAGAAGAGTCATTTGCAGAAAACCAAAAACACCGGCGAGCCGCAAAACCACTTTGTAGTGTCAATACAATTAGTGTAAAGAATACAAGTTTTACCCCAAATGATGTACAGTGATTGTCAATATTAACTTTTTGTTTGATTTTCTAGTCCCCAAATATCTGGACAGTACGTTAAAGATGTGCGAATTAATTCTCCCAAGTGTTCATTTTTCAGGGTTGCACGATGGTTTGATTTTACGAACTTCATTACAGAGAAACAAAATTCGCAGCAATATGTTGTGCTATACACAGAAATGAGTTGTACACTGGTCTTTTATATTTTGAGTATTTACTTATTGGAACCTGTTGCCAGAAATTAACTGCAGAGTGGCATTTGACTAAAGCTTTTTTAAAGTCAGATTTTCTTGCATTTCGGCCAGTTTAATTTCTGCAACTGTCAAGTTTGTGACAAACGGTTGGTGAACTGGACAGCCGTCACCGACTACCTTAACACTGAATGGATTTACAAGGAATGCAAAGCATGGTTTAAACTCTTGGAATTGGTCAAATCTGGCTTGGAACTCCTCCAGTAGCCTTAAAATTTATTTTAGTATTCTTCCACTTTGCGGTCTGCAATTGCCTCTTCGCGAAAAGCATTCATTCTCATTCTGAAATTGGAAAAATGACAGAATGCTTTTGACAATACGTCTTTGAAAATTTTTAATTTTCCTCTGGGAACTTAAGTAGCCTAATAAGTTGCGATTTAGGTTCACTGTCGTTGTTATCAAATCGCGCGGCCCTGGTGACTAACTTCACGAACTTGTGTTAACACTTTGATAAATGAAAAAAACGTTAAATATTAGGTAACAACTCTCTGTCAGTTTGAGACATTGCTATTTGTCTAGAACAGCACTCTTCAACCGGTGTGCACGGTGCACCCCAAGGTGCACCAAAATATGCGTGGGGTCCACCACTACGAAAAAGACACCATACACTAATATTTGGGTGCACCTGTTAAATGTGCCAGAATGCAGAAGCATAGCAGAAAATGCAATTTCCATGCTTATTCAAATGCCAACAACGTTCTTATACGAAAGTGATTTTTCTTGTTTGTGTTAAATCAAATCTCGAAAAAGAAATTCAATCACACACATCGGTCCATTGATGAGGGGAGCAATTGAAAAAAAGAATATTCCCCGGTTGGAGTTGTTGGTTAATAACATGCAACAACAAAAAAGTCATTAAATATTATTTCCTCGATTTTGTTGTTTGTTTTATGTAATATTGTAGTGTAATAGTCTCTTTGGAGGATGATTTTCATATCACTTATCACCTCTCTTTATCTTTTAAGTAAGTAGGGTGCATGAGTTTGTCAAAATATCTTTAAGGGTACACCATAACAAAAAAAATTGGAAAGCACTGGTCTAGAAAAGCCACGCAAAATATGTCGGCGACCGCAGTTCGCCTACCATAGGTGAATATCATACGTGGCTAACCGCTATCAGCAGTCGCTCTCTCGCTGCATTACCTGCCAAGATGTCTGCGTTCCATAGTTATATGCAGCAAACGCCTACCACCGTAACTTGAAGTGCATCTTCGAAGATTTGTTGCCATGTTATTGTTACGCAGCAAAGACCAATAGTAGAACATTCGCTCCCGAGTTTCGCAATCTGCCTCTGCAGGCAGGGAAGCAAATTTAATGAACTGCAAGCTCATCACTGCATGTTACCAGAACAGTGAACCTGACTCTTTTGTAGTGTGAGTGTCATATCAAAAAAAAACAAACTGTTATTGGAAGAATTAATCCAACTGATCAGAATTAAACTGTTGATTTCATGTTTTCTATTAATTTTTGCTTCTTAGTTCCAATTTCCAGGGGGAGCAAATGCCCGTTTCCCCACCCCCCTGCGGACGCCCATGGGACCCATCACTTTTCTGGAATCCATTTTGCATTTTGAAGAAATGCTGATGTTGGACATTGAAAATTCGATGTTTTGAGTACAAATTGATGCCGCTTGTTTACTTCAAGAAAGGCACTGTTATGAAAGGTCAGAAAGCCAAAGTGTACCGTCTTTAATGGCACAGTGGATTGAGCACACGCCAACACAACTGGTAGGCTGGATTCGATTCCCGGTGGGTTATATACCGAAGATTTGAAAAACTGTCCAGCCTTCTCTTGGCGTTAATGGTGTGTACAGGGAAAAGGATTACACGCGGTGCTGTCGTTCACTTACAACCATTTCTACACTCTACAAATGTAGGTATATCTGTGTAGCTCCAGTGCAAGCAAGCTGATATAGGCGCCGCAGACACCTCGCAACACTCCAAGTAGTACAACTGTACAAGGCAAGAATAATGAAGCTGAAAGACAAGGTGTTTTGCCAAAAGGTACATTTTTAGCATGCAGTCCTGTCTAGGATTGTGAATAAAGTCGGCAAATGGTGCCCTCTTGTGTACGTTTGCTGGTAGGCAACATCCGAAGTGCATTGATAATATTCGATGGTGGTATACCTACAAACCCATACCACATTGGTAGGTAGGTAGGTTTATTCATGCATTTTTCTGACTCAAATCACGAAGTAACTGAAACACAATCAAAAGAACAAAATACCAAAGGTAAGGAAAATAAATTGCATGTGAATAAAGCAAAGAGTACAACAATTGAGTATTTAAGATTTATTCATTGATGTGGGCTACATATTTGAGGCACAAAGCGTTGGCTAAGGACCTTGTGCATCAACTAGGCCTACTCAGCCAGCCCAATTGACATAAATAAGTGGCGTAGTCCGCCTAAAATTTTTTTGGGGATAAAAGCTCTTGGGGGCAAAATTGTTGATTTTAGGCTAGCAACAGTATTTTGTTTGAGATACCGCCTCTCAAAACACAAAATGACAAGATGTTCTAAGAATTTGGGAGGGGCAGGTCCCTTTACATCCATGGCTACGCCTATGGCATAAGTCAATACTACTGTGATGCCTCAGACAGCAAGTACTCATTAACAAAACGCTTTTTACCTTTAGCAGCACTAGTTAGATACTAAACAGACAAAGTACGGTTGAGATACGAGAGGCAAAACATGCAAAATGCTATACCACACTGAACGCAGCATCAATTGTTGGTCAGTAAGGCGTAGGCCTACAAATAAACGGCGCGCATCCCATCAAAGCACAGAGCCTGAGGGCTCACCCAGCCAATCATCACTTTCCTCCCCACTACGTTTAGAATAAAGCTGCGTCTAACATAGATGATGAAAGAAGCAACATTCGCATGTGACCAATAAAATGAAATGAGCAGGCCCGTAACCAGCTTGGGACAGCAGGTGGGGCAAAGAGTTTTCTAAGAGGGGCCCAAAGTTTTTAAACTATGTGCAATTTTTCAATCTATGTCCAACACATTTTTCCAGGGGGGGCGAAAAAAATTTTAGGGGGGGCTTCGCCC
>Ga0210059_1015254_pt1 | contig 11250 bp, 7 predicted proteins | sample Ectturendosymbi2_FD_188042 | JGI IMG/M metagenome (GOLD analysis project Ga0210059, IMG submission 188042) | Ecteinascidia turbinata endosymbiont from Florida, USA - Sample 2 (SPAdes) (version 2) | ecosystem: Host-associated > Tunicates > Ascidians > Unclassified | place: Key West, Florida... | reverse complement strand
AGATCGCGATGATAAAAGAAATCAACCACTTGACGTTGTGTGGCTGTGTCAGGTAAGAATGTTAATCAAAGAAAATTTTTTCTTGTTTACCCCGCGATGGCCACTTGCAAAAAATGGCATCGTGCAATTTTTACCTAAACACATGGAGGCAAAAAAAATTTCAGCGAAATTGCAATGATCAACTACCTGACGGTTGGTAAGGCTACGTCAGGTTACGTAGATGAACCAAAACTTTTGTCAATGTTAACTTTGCATGTAGAGAAAGAACGAAAATGTGAGATGCGTTTATTTAAATTATGTTCAAGCAAACCCACGATAACAAGTTTAACGCGAAGTGATTTATCCGTCATCTTAAAGGGAACACTTTCCTGTCGTTCGCCCAGAACGTTTGATTTTCAAAACCGGGCGGTAGAAGATTGAGCGGACGCGCTGTAGCATGCTCGGAAATCTAAACCCTAAAGTGACCCGGGAATTATGATTTGGCAACGTCCACAGACATGGGCGTCCGCAGAAATTTTTCCAGGGGGGGGCAAAGTCGACATTTCGCATATCTTTTTCAGGTTTTTGCGCTGCAACGTAAATGAACGTATGCAAAAAAGAAAATGTCCAATGTTACGGCAACAGGTGCATACAGTGTTTTCCTTGTAAGAAAACTTTACAATGAGAAAATGTTTGTTTTAGTGAGCATGGATTTGTTTTAGTGAGCAGACTAAGTTGGCAGACTTCTAAATGAATTATAAACTTTGTGAGTTTTTGGAATAAGGGTAAAATCTTGTGGCAATACGAACAAACTACACATTTAATTCAAATAGCTTCTTATTTTCGTGCTTTTCCGATGATTTGGAATGTTGCAAGTGCGCGAGATGATTTTTCACTACGCAGATGGTCTGGTGGTACTGCGCATTTGCGCACCTTTAGAGGGAGCATTGGTTGCAAAACACGCGTTTTGTTGGCAGCAATGCTTCTTTTTCACTGGTGTTTCTTTTCACATATTATAAACCAGGGGTGGACAAACTTGTTCAATAGAAGAGTCAATTGCAGAAAATCAAAAACACCAGCGAGCCGCAAAACAGTTTGTAACGTCAAAACAAATATGGCAAAGAATGCAGGTTTTACATGAAATGATGTGCAGGAATTGTCAGTATTAAGTTTTTGTTTGATTTTCTAGTCCCCTAAAATCTGGACGGTATGTTGTTGAAGCTGTGCAAATTAATTCTTCCAAGTGTTCATTTTTCAAGGTTGCACGATGGTTTGATTTTACGAACTTCATTACAGAGAAAAAAATCACAGCAATATGTTGTGCTACACACAGAAATGAGTTATACACCGGTATTTTTAAATTCTGGGTATTTACTATCTGGAACCTGTCGCCAGAAATTAAGTGTAGAGTGGAATTGACTAAAGTTTTGTTTGAGCCAGATTTTGTTGCATTTCGGTCAGTTTTATTTCAACAGCGGACAATTTTGTAACTAACGGTTAGCCAACTGAACAGCCATCACTGATAAATTAATATAGAATGGATTTACAAGGAATGCAAATCAAGGTTTTAACTCTTGAAAATGGTCAAATGTGGCTTGGAACTTCTCCAGTAGTCCTGCAATATATTTTAGTATTCTTCCACTTTGTGGTATGGAATTGCCTCTTCGTGACAAATAATCCTACTCATTCTGACATTGGGAAAATGAAAGAATGCTTTCGACGATAGGTATCTTTAAAAAATTTTAATTTTCTTCTGGGAACTTATGTAGCGTAACTTCCGATTTAGGTTCACTGTCGTTGTTATCAAATCGCGCAGACTCCCTGGTAACCAGTGTTCCCTCTAAGGTGCGCAACTGCGCAAATCCGCAGAAACACCAGAGCATTTCCGCAGTGAAATTTCATTCTTGCGCACTTGCAACATTCCAAATTTGATATCGTATATACATCGCATGGCCCTTTCGAAACGTTCCACTGGTTGAGTGTCTACGTTGTTGTGAAATAGCATGTGCACTAAAAATAACATTTTGCGAAATGTAAAGTTTTCTTACAGGGGCACTGCTGGTGACTGACATCACAAACTTGTGTAAACACATTGATAAATAAAACAAACGTTAAATATGAGGCAATAACTCTCCATCAATTTGAGGTATTGCTAATCATCCAGAAGAGCCACACAAAATATGTCGGCGACCCGTAGTTCGTCCACCATTGGTATAAACCCACGTGCCTTACCGCTATCAACAGTAACTGTCTCACTGCATTACCTGGCAAGATTGCGTTCAATAGTTACATGCGACACAACGCCCACCACCGTGATTTTTAAGTGCATCTTGAAGATTTGTTGCCATGTTATTGTTACGCAAGAAAGGCCACTAGTAGAACAATTTGCACGCGAGTCTCGCAACCTGCCTCTGCAGGCAAAGAAGCGGATTTAGTGAACTGCAAGCAAACTCATAACAGCATGTTACCAAAACAGTGAGCCTGACTCTTGTGCAGTGTGAGTGTCACATCGGCTAATCAGAATTAAACTGCTGATTTAACGTTTTCCATACATTTTTCCTTCTCAGTCCCAATTTTCAGGGGGGCAAATGCCCGTTTTGGCCCCCCTGCGGACGCCCATGTCCACAGATTATGCGAGCTTTTTCAGCAGTTATTACTGATGGTGAAAACTAAAAAATTATTGTGAAGCAATAAACATAGCGACTGTACGCACAATGCGAGTTTTACAGTGGAAAAAATTTTTTTGTTTGGCAAAGTAGCCTTATTTGATTTTTACTGAATAGCAGAACTTTGAATGAGTAGCAGAAAACAAAAATAATGCGCTTTCGTCGCCACGTTTAGTGAAAGTCTAAAATTCTTCAACGAAAATAGTTTCACATAGGAGACAGATTTTTTTAGTGAGTTGGGAAAATTACTGGTTTGCGATAGGAGTAGCCTACCAGGGAATATCTCAAATTAAGTCCGATGTCTAGCAGTATTCTTTTTACGACACAAAGTAACGCAGATATTTCGAAATGTTTCAAGTGAAGAAGGAGGGGAGCAAACAAAATATATTGGTGAGTGATTTCAGGAAAATGTTTGCAAGACAAACATCAAAAGTACAACTTCGTCGGCGAAGATTGCAAAGCAAAGTGCGCAAAAACTTGAAAGTTGGTGCACAACGTTAAAACCATGACAACTTCAACATTTGAATGCAAATTTGTTCCGCGCATTGGATTCATTGTAAAGGCCTACTGCTCGATGTCCAGTGTTGGTTTGTTACACTGTGATTAATATGACGGGACTGTTCGGTACAAAAAATAACCGCAACCATTTAGTAGGTTTGCCTATAAGCAGTGCAACGCATGGAATACAAAGAAGCTAAAGAAGCTTTGCTTTCTATGCGCGTTAATGCTGCGCCGTAAAAAATTTGCATTTTCAACTTAGTCGGTTTTGTAGAGTATTTTCCAAGGTGCTTAGATATGTAACAGCTTCATTGCAAGTAGGAGGGTAGCCCAGCAAGACCGTTGAATTGCAACATTGCATCAAAAACATTTCGATTTCGGCAAAACACGTAGCGCAACAACTGATTATGTTATTTGAAAAGCAACAGTGGATGTCTGTAATCGCACAGAGTATGTTGCTCACGATTGACATCGCTTAGTAGACAAACCGGCGATTTTTATCCAACGTTGATGTGCATTTTTTTGTTCAGCGCAAAGTTTGGTTTTTCAAGGGTGCAAAATTTTTATTGCTGGGCTTGTGAACGTTGTAAGCATCAAAGAAAATGCAAATGGTGATAAAAACAGACAATGCTATTATTTAAGGTGGAGTAATAACAATGTCATTCACGGTTCTCCAAGACGACATTTTTTTCATAAGACTAAGTCGTCAGATTAGAAAAAAGGGAATTGTGTAGTTGTTGAGTTTAGTTAGCACAATCCGAGGCACGAAACACAAAGTGATGACTCCTGCGACCACGCTTACCAAAATAGCGTTTCCTCAAATTAACTGCAACGTGAAAGTACCGCTGTGACGTCTGCAAGAAAAAGAAGTGCGATGTAACAGAAAAGCGACATTTCATTACAAGGTAAGTTACAAGAATTTTTTCGTGCTGGTTTGAACGAAATTAAATACGACTAGGTAGATTGCAAACAGCATTTTTATCTACAGTATCACGTAGCAGCAACAGACATGAAAGCACTTTGCAAAAAAACAAACGACACTCGAAGCAGTGGCGTACCTCGGGTTTAACGCGCCTGGGGACAAAATCAGTTTAAGCGCTCCCCAGGCCGTTCGTGGCAGCATAAAATAAAAGAAACACTGCAATCTGATGCTTTACTTGCGATTATCTCACTCCAAGGACAAAGTTTCCTTGTTTTTGCTGCTGAAAATTTATCGATTATTTTGTCAAAAAGCTGATAAGATTTAAATGTGTCACATATTTTAACCTAGAAAATATCTAACGCCAGTGACTCTCTGTAGGAAGTTTTGCTAGCAATTTTGGGATCTGAATTTCGATAATCATGTCTGTGGAGATGCTCAGTTTATAGGTGAAATTACATAAAACACAAGTAGCAGCCGAAGCTGCGCTAAGGCACGGGTCAGTAAAAGTATTGATGGAAATGCAAACTTACAAAAAACAAAAAATTCTTCACCAATATGTTTGTTTCTGTTCAACAACAATGTTGCCATCAAAAATAATAACAGAGAGTGTAGAAAACCATTATGAATGTTGTGGGCGCGTGAATAGCTGCAATAATTTTGTTCCAACTAGATCTTGTTAACCATGAAATTCCCTATGATACTGTGATGAAAAGTTAGCTCTGCACCCGTTGCCTCTCTTTTGAAAGAACAGGGAAGCAATGCCTCCGCTCTTCGCGCGTCCCTGAGAGTAACTGAAAAGTACACAATTACAATTATAACTAATACACTCAACGCTGTTGCCCATTTGCAATTAGAAGTTTGCAAAAGTGGTCAGGATTTATTCAAACATCCCACAAATAAAAATCATCATAATTACCTTCAGAACCACATCAAATCCATCAAACAATTTCCTTAACATCAGATAGGTTGTCGTAACAACATACTATTAAGGTTTATCGCTGCTCTGAAAGCATGCAGAGTTGTACTGTATGCACTGTGAATGCTGGATTCCCGTCCATTGTGATGCAACTATAGAATGAGAACGATGTGGGAAGCCTGGCTATCTGAAAGCATTGTGACGCAACCGTCAGTCAAACCACAAGCGGGTGCTGGAGATATAAGCGACGCCTTTAAAACGTCACTAAGGTTCGCAATTACTCTTTGCGAACCTTGGTGATCTTGATGAGATTTTGCAAGTGGATATCAGCGACTGGCATTCGACATTTTGTAAATCGTATTTACTAGCATCAGCTGTCATTCGACATTTCGCAATTGCTACGTGACATTCCAACCTCAATTTACGCCCTCAAAATGCTGCGCCCGGGTTCAGATGTCTCCCTTTCCCCCCTGGCTACGCCATTGTCTTCAAGACAGAATCATAAGTTTGCTTTAAGTTATGCATACAGCCAAATATCTTGAAGTCTAAGCAAGCTACAAAAACTGTCATATTGACATATGCTTCAAAACAAAAACCGTAGTTGCACATGCAGCGAAGTATTGAACCCAGTGCCATGTTTTTCCAAGCCTTCAATTAAGTCATACGCAGCTTTACCGGTAGCAGTAGCCAATGTTTCGAAGCCCCAACTGCTTCAAAGTTTGTCGCTGATGCTCAGTTTATACCGAACTAACGTGGAACCTATCGATCAGGTCAAAACCAACCTGAGCTAAATCTTTCCTAATGCTGCTAGCTTACCGCAAACAAATCATCCAAAATCAGCGCAAAACAGTGAGAAGAGCAGTTACTATCAACGTGTGCTGACAGAAGAGCTCTTGCGAACTTTTTCCTTTGGCCACCACTCACGCCAAAGTAGCAAACAGCGGTAGCGGTAAAATAGTGACAGCTCGCTACCGCATCCGTTATGTTTTTCAAAAAAGAGCGACACTCCCGCTGAGGCTACTGGAAAATTAGCTCGCTACTGCCCAGCTCTGTGTGATTGTAGAGGTCTCTCTCACTGATGCTGCCATGTGCATCAATTTAATAAAGGATTTCTTTTAAGCAAAGTGATATCGTACGTTATTTTTTAGACATTGTGATTTTCTATTGTGCAATCGCAGCTGCCTTTCCTATGTCTGACTGGAAAATTTCGGAAGGGGTCGATAGGATGAATTGAGTTGCGAAATGGGTCGCTGCTTGAAAAATGTTGAAAAACCATTGGTTTTGGGCTTACATTTAGGGGTTACGTTTATGGATTAAGTTTCAGGTTTAGATTTTGGGTCTAGGTTTAATTTTGGGTTTAAGTTTTGGGTTTAGGTGTTGGGTTTAGGTTTAGGTGTTGGGTTTAGGTTTGGGGTGTTGGGCTTAGGTTTTATGTGTAGGTTATTCTGAGTTTAGGTTTTGGGTTTTAGGTCATGTTACAAGGACTTTGTGCTAATCCAAGTGTATCTCGTATCGTCCTTGTCATTTGACCAATCCAAATAATCGGATTCTCCTAATGGCAAAACAACTCCAGCAGTGCTTTTGCTTCAAGAGGCAAAATAGACACTGCCTTGTTAAACTTGGGCAATGCCAAAAGGGTATGTCTATTTTGCCAAAAGCACTCCTACAACTATTTTGCCTTCAACCAATCATATTTGGCTGAAGGCAAAATAGTTTCAGTGGTGGTTTTGCCTCATGAGGCAAAATAAAAATTCACTATTTTTCATGAGCGGATCAGGACTGGATCGGAATGATGATTTTCAAAAATTTTGCGGATCAGGACTGGATCGGATTCAATTTTATCGGATCAGGGCTGGACTCGGACTGAAAAATTTCAAAGTCCGCTCATCTCTGGTAGCTACCTGACATCTAACTAAAATGTTTTAATTTGCACAACACACATCAAAAAAGTAATTGCCAAACTTTGTTTCTTTATTCAGAAAAGTAAAATACCTGAAAAACAATAACAGGTCAGAAATTTCGCAGAGGTCAGAAATTTCGCTTGACACCGGACCCGAATCCGGTTTAAAAATTTTGGAACAGGAACGGAGTAGGAGTCTGAAAAAGTGACTCCTGCCACCTCTGCGTGAAATGCTGCAAGTCAGTGTGCCAGTGTGGTGGTTACACGTTGACGCACTGTCACGGTATCAACCTGCTTAAAGTAAAGCGATTTGCTGTACAGTTGTACGCGTTTTTTGCCACTACTGTAGGTAAGTACGAGAAGCATTTCACTATTTGAAAAGCGCTGCATTAATTCTGCCGTTTTCGTTGAATCACTTTTGTGACGCCAAGATGAAGCTTTTTTGTGGTCAAGTTCAAGGTTGCCATCGGTAAGGCAAATTATTTTGGCATACAGTAGGCTTAAGCTAGCTACGATAATAATAACTTCTGTGTGGTTAGTTGGTAGGAAAGGTTTGCTTGTGCTTTTCCTGTTTTTTGCTGGATAAATAATTAAGAGCAAAGCTAAAAGTGAGGAGGTGGTAAAGTTCATCAATGCTAATCTCCAAAAGCTAGAGTATTTTTAGCCTATACAAAAAATAAATTGTGCTTTTTGTGATGTTGTTGCTTTCCTTTTTCGACAGTTATTTGAAAAAAGAGAATTCATATTTGAGCTAATTTTCTTTTCCTGTTTGTTTCAAATAGCTTGTATTGAATTTTCTTTTTAAATTGTTCTTAAAACTAATTTTTCTAAAAAGTTAGTACATCGGCTAAATAAAACAATTACAGTGTCATGTAAAGATTGCTTAAAAAATATCATGCAAACATTACTGTAGGTATTGATTGCATAACCATACAAATATATCGAGAAATAGGTTAAGGCAGTGTCTAAGTGACTGTATTCAGTTACTGCTTTGGAAGGACTAAAAAACCATACCAATTCGTGCAATGCATGTCACTGTCATTTGCTTAGAGTAAAAGATTTAAGTTGTGATTAGTTTGTGTAATCCTAAGCCGTAACCCCAGACCATATAAACCCTAATGCTCACCCTAAACTCTAACCTTAAACACTAAACCTAAAGCCTAGCCCCAATCTTAAACCCTAACCCTAAATGTAAATCTCTGGTTTTCAAAAGTTTTCAAGAAAGTACACAAAAAGTGCTCCCAAAAAAATTGTTGAAACATGTAATCTTATGTCAAAACATCAAATGTGTCTTCTGCACTATCAAAACCAATTGCAATACAACCAAGGTGAAACCTGAACCGACAACCCTTTGCACAGCAGTCATTGTCATTTCCCACTTGGCCATGTTCATGGTTGTGTTTGTCTTAAACTCAGTCAAGATCTGGCACAAAACCAGATATTGTTTTAGTCCTTGAAAGCAAAAACTGGATATGGTCATTTAAATACTATGATTTAACCAGCAAAAAGCCTTGGTTTAGACCAGGGATCAGCAACCTTCTGCTAATTATGTGCCAACTTAAGGTTTCAAATTATTTAGTGTGCCAATGACATACATACTTTTATACAAGTCAAGGTCAATATTGTATATTATACCTTCTGTTTGAATCATAACAATATTGATATGTACAATATTGATATGTCAACTTATAGCTTCTCCATCATGCCATAGGAAATCGCTTGGCGTGCCATAGGTTGCCAATCCCTAGTTTAGACTCCCATTGAAATCATGACAAAAATCAAACAAGTTGCAATTAGTCTTGTATGAATGAACAATAACACAAGACAAACAACAAAAAGACACAGAAAGCAATCAGAGGCAAGGGAAGATTTATTTTGCATCAGACTCATGGTCCATATCAATATCACAATTGTACTCGATTAACACAAAAAAGGTTAGTCATAGCACAATATAGAGCAAGTATGAAATGATGAACACAGACAACACAGGGAAATGCCAAACACTGAAACAACATACCAATATTTACATTTCTGGGTATGTAGTAATAAATTCGTTAGGCATTGTTATATGGAATTCATAAGCGCTTCATAATAGTCGGTGTGTACATGTTCTGTAATTAGTTTTTTCGATCATTTTTCAATTATAGACTGAAATATTTTTGAAATGACTGAAAAAAATTAAGTCATTTTGATCAAAAACATAGACTAATGATTAGTGTTGTGGGGAGTTTCAATACTACTATGGTACAAATGACCGAAATATCTCAGTGACCAAAATGTTTTAGAAAAAAGTGACAGAGATGTCTCAGTAAAAAAAACAGTTGGCAAGCATAGATTGGTATGCAATAAGAATAGCATGTTTTTTACTACAGTTGTGCATTGGGAAAAGTTCAATTTTACTTGTCCCTGGATGTCAAAAGTTTAGGTAAAAATTTTTTGTTGACTAGTTAAAATTTATGATCAAATTATGTTTTCAGAAAAAAATCATTAATTGGAAGAAAGGTAAACCAGGAAGATAAAACATGTTCATGAAAAAGAATTCAAATTTGATACAGTATAAATATTCTTAAGTAAAGTAGGATGAAAAAACTTTCCTTCAAAGTAAAATGGAAAGCAAGGAATAAAATTAAAGAATTCAAAAAGACATTCTTGGAAAAGAAAACAAAAAAGTAAACATTGTTCAAGACTAAGAAGATTAAACATGCCTTTAGGAAAACAAAAAGATGATAAAAGCATATTTTAAGTTTTTGAAAATGTTCTATTTACACTTCTTGCTATTCTTGGTCTTATAAAATCCAAAACCAGTGAAGTTATTGCAGAACTCGGAAATCCAATGAGCATTACCTTTTATGCATTTTTATGTTAAACACTTAAATGTTTAATCTACAGTTGCAGGTTTGATTGTAGTAGATAACAAACTGCCAATGTATAAAAATTTGATATTACAGATTATAACTGAAGCAACTGCACCACACCCTTTAACCACTTTGCTGATTACCAAGGTGTTGGGTCCATATGTAAGAAGTATATTTTTGCAAAGTTTTGCAATGTCAAAATCAGCCATGCTTAGTAGGATGTTCAAAAATCAACATATTTGCATTGGATGAAATCAAGTGCAGTTTTAAGAGCATACAGTCTCCAACAAGGAATTGGAAACTTCTTTTCTCTCTCAAACTAAAGTCTTTTGTTTATATTACTTTTTCTTATAATAATTTTTTGTTTTTATTCTGTTTTTCACAGTTGAATGTACCATTAGATTTGATTTGCTATTATATTTTGCAGGTTCACTGTCTTTTATGTGGTTATGGCCATGTCAATCCTGAATGCAGAAGAAGCTGAAGCATTTGATGCATCCAACTTTAAAAGCTGTGACCAGAGTGCCTTTTGCAAGTAAGTACTAGTAAGTGCATCATGATACTGACTGGCTTAGGTATGTTTTTTCATATAAATTGCATGTTAACTTTGCAGCCTTTCCTTTACCATGAAGCATGCCATATGGATGTATACACAACTAGAGATTGGCCGATATTTGGATTTCACTGATATATCAGTATCGGCCAAAACCTGGGTTATTTTTAAAGTCACCTGGCTTTTCTTGGTTTGAAAAAAACTTTTTTTTTTTAAAGAAACAAGATTTTGTTTCCCACCAGGCAGTAAAGACCAGTGCATCAAAATATCAAATTTGAATTTGTAAAAATAAAGACAAGCTGTCATTGTGTTGTAAACGCACTGTAATGGAAAGCTTACTGGGCCGCATGCGGTCCGCAGGTTGGACATAGCCATACTAGAGTCATAGTGATATAACTTAACAAAAACACGATCCTGTTTTCTTTGTGATTTTTCTGTGTCTGTTCACAATTAAATAGTGGGAAATTGGGAATCATTTTGCTATAACAAAATTCTGAGAAATTTGCATGAAAAAGCAAAAAATAAATATTCATCTGCAGTTGGTGTAGAGTTCCTTCTGACTTTCTTTTTGAGAAGGCATAAGTTTGAGTGATCTCTTTCATGTATAAAATAAACTAAGATGACCGATATTTAGGTTTTAGCGATATATCAGTCGGCATCTAAGTGTTGAAAAAATGCTGTTATACAGGGTGACCCAAAAAGATGTGTACCCATGAAAATTTCAATTGTGACTTTGATTAAAAAGCTATTTATTTCAAATTACAACCACACATTATTCAGTTTATGGAAGACCATTCACCAGAGTTTCAACTATTTCTGTCGATTTTTAGTCAGTTTATGGCTTTCCCAAGATGTGTTCCAAATGTCCACCATTTCGTTGCAAGCAAACCTGTACTCGTCTGGCAAAGTTGTTAATCACTTTTACACACTCCTCTTTCGGAATGGCTCTTATTTTTGCTGT
>Ga0210059_1015253_pt1 | contig 11251 bp, 6 predicted proteins | sample Ectturendosymbi2_FD_188042 | JGI IMG/M metagenome (GOLD analysis project Ga0210059, IMG submission 188042) | Ecteinascidia turbinata endosymbiont from Florida, USA - Sample 2 (SPAdes) (version 2) | ecosystem: Host-associated > Tunicates > Ascidians > Unclassified | place: Key West, Florida... | reverse complement strand
TTACATTAGTTTCTGTCACAGTGTTCTAACTGCGCACACCAGTTAGGCACATCGCCACAATTTTATTAAGAACTTGGACACTTTTAGTCCATGGGACTAACGTGAAGAAAAAATAAGAAACGGAAATCTAACATAATGAGAACATACACATCACGGTAGTTTGCAGAATCTCATCAACATACAATATTTCCGAAAACCGGCATTTCTGCTAATTTGATATTTCCCATTCCAACCTAATCCTGCTTCATTTCAAGTAAGAATTCTTCACAGTGGGTGTAAGCAAGGAATTGATCGGAAAATTTGAATAGGAAATCGATGTCACTTAAAATTACGCATCATCAGTCCTGAAATTTAATAGCAATGCTTACGGGTGAAAGGTTAAAAGGCTAAAACAAGAGCAGAGAAAGCATACAAACTCACTACTAACATGAATAAATCAGAACACAAGCTACGACAATTAAAAATTTGAAAATACGTCTTTGGCAAATAATTGATTTCGCCAGAACATCGTAACCAATTGATTGACAACAAGAACGCAAGCTGTAGAGCATTGTTGTTACATTCACTACCGTGTACTGTCGGTGTCTACTCAGTAGGCACTCCCAACCACTACTAGTCAGAATGACTTACTTTAAAATTACAAATAATCGCAGCAGAAAGTTGGCAGTGGGTACCTATCAATTTATGATTTCCATTGTGGTGGAAATATTTTAAGTCAATTATAAATACTTTCAAATTTAGCAGTCGATATTTTCTTATGTGATACTCAGCACTTAGAATAAAGCACAAAAATGAAATGCGGTCCTGATCCTGCAGGATATGAGATCCTGTGCACAACACCTCTGGTGCGCAGTAGTATTTTTTCTTCATCACTAATAATAATTTATCGTAACAGCATCACTGCTGCGAGTTAGCTTCGGCGAGCATTTTGAACCTGCCTCATCATCTGTTTCTGAGATCGGCTCAATACCATTTTCAAGGTTAGTCTGGCAGCGCCGAATTTAGGGGGGATGCAAGGGGCCCGGGCCCAGACCCCCCCACCATGTTCATGTGTTTAGCCGTATGTGCGACATGTGCGTGCCACTTAGTCATTTTTAGTGAGAGAAGTTTGTTTGTAGACGCTATTAATTATCGGTCGGCCAAGCAGCGGTATTTCACTTGAAGAACATTTGATATTGTGACGAAACAACTATTACACTTATTGGTTTCCTGAAAGTCGGTCAGGTATCTGAATCTACTGAATGCAAGGCCAAGCCACGTAGAACACATTAGCTTACGTCTCTACTCGTTACTGGAAGATTTTGCGTCTACTTTACTCAGATTTGCACAAGTCGCATATGAGTAGCATTGCTAGGTATGGCTACCATACGCCCCCTTTTTGAAGTACATGCCAACTTTTTTCATGAGAAATTAAATATTCTCTGAAGACATTAGAAAATATCCTCCTTTTTGCATTCGTATTTTGCATAGCTACAATCAGTGGCGTAACTAGAGCTTTGAGTCAGGGTGGAAAACTTAGCTAAAAGGGACCCACTAGCCTCTGTACAGGACCCATTAGCCAACACTCGGAAAAAACGTGAGAAACGATGGTAAATCCGGACGTGGATAGCTATGCTTAAACCCTAAATCACCGGAAAATAATCCGAAAAACGCAAAAAAACAACAACCAACTGAAAACCAAAGGAATACTAAAACCGAAATATCACTTAAGGTGGCGGTCCGGTTTTCACAGTTAGGTTGCCAGGGGGGGAATTTCGCTCCTCTTCCACCCGTCAGTTACGTCACTGGCTATGATATATTGTTTTTGCATGCAGCTGTGCCTACTTAACTGGAACAACATACGAGATAGTGGCGTAGCTTAGTTTGTGGGAAGGCCTGCGAGTTTTGTAATTGATCTATATTGTGGTTGAGTTAATTCTCGGCTGAAAAGGCGGGATGGTTTTCACATTAATCGTTACACAACAGTGGTAAATCTTTTTTCAGTGTCTCAATGACCTTGGCATTAGAGTGCGGACTGGTGACGCCATTATACTGTACTAGCTTTGCTGATGAACCGTGATACGGTGATCAGTGTGTTGTACATAACTTAGTGTAGTAGCTTCTAGTAATCATAGCAAATCCAGGGGTGCAAAAATGCGGTCGCGCACTCGCGCCGCGCGATCAAAAACTAACACATTTTGAAGCTGAATGAACTACGTGTGGTTGCATTTGCACAGTTTGCAAAGAAGAGTGAAAAGACTATTGTGAGTTTGTGGATATTGAGTTCCAAAAACTTATTTCTCGTAGCGTAACCAGATGGCTATCAATGTATCGCGGCTTGCCACGGATGCTTCAATTATACCCAGCTTCAAATTCATACCTCATGTCGATCGACAAGCCAACTGTTGTTCTTAAACGTTTTTTTGGAAATTCTTTGAGCGAATTGTGTTCACATTAAGACATTTGCAATCATTTGAGGTTGCTTTTGTTGAGCAAGTTCAGAATATTGAGAAGCCAAAAGCATCAGTTGATGAGGTTGCATCATGTTTCGCCACTGTGAAGGCAAGGATTCAAGAGAGACAATCAGATGTGCACATCAAGCCAAGTTAAATCAATTTAAATCAGCACTAAGAAAATTCAGCGAAGGCAAGGATCATGACTGTGATTCATTCATGTCAGATGTATCTGTATTGTACAAGTCTTGTGTTTCACATCTGGTTGAATGGACCACTTTATTTGCTGAATTTAAATGCTTTGACTAGGTTCTTCCGTTTGCAAACAACTAATTGGGAAAAGGATGAAAGATTTGCGTAGTATCTGTTTGACAGGAACATTTCTACTGATGAAGCTGAAGTAAAATATTTGACCAATACCAAAACTTGTTCGATGTCGTGCTAAAAGAGCATCAGCCAAATGCAATTTATTGTAAAATGATGGGACATGATAGATGGGCAAAATATTTTGCAACTTGCAATACCATTCAACGTTTCAAGAACTGATAAAAATTGCACAATCTTACTTCAACGTTATGGCTCTTTATGCTAATATGGAACAATTTTTCCTTGATGCAGCTATAAACCGAAAAGAAAGAGAAACCCTTCTGGCTGAACCAGTTTCTAGTCTAAAGCTGGTGTTCAATTAAAAACATCTTTCAAGCAGTTTTATAAAATTGTGAAAGGCGGTTATACATTTTTAAGAAATTTAAGAAATCTGCAAAATATTCATGGGCTAAATAGGTTAAGTAAACAAGGAATTTGTTTTGAGTGTTTGGAATGAAACATTGTCTACACTGTACGGCTTACTTCAATGCTTAAAACCTACCAATAGGCCTATTTGTTATTTGACTTGTTAAGTGCAGATAATGCTCTCAAGTAAGTGACAGTCGTAAATTGTCCTCCCTTTTTGCGTTGAAAATATGGCAGCCCTATTGAGCTTATTAATAAATGAACATGGACAGAAAAAAGAGATCGTACGCTTTACAAGTGTAGAGCTTATACAAGTGGTTCTAAAAAACATTATAAAGCAAAACAGGCAAAAATGAGAGACGAAGAAGTTGCAGCTAAGTCAAGAAACATTCAGGTTACTATTTTACAGTGGCAGTGAAGTCCAGCGGAGACATTTCTGCGGAACCTGTAAGGGGACAGAAAATCGAATAACATGTGATAGACTTAGATCTACGTAACGATGACAGTAGACCTAGTTTAACCAGCGGTGCAGCTGTAGAAGAACGTCAAGATATATCATCGATAAACACGATAGATGAGTTGTCTGACGCTATTACTGGAGGCAAAGATATCTTTCTCTGGTCATCTAATATACCGGAAAAAATGCGGGAATATTGGTTGAAAAACGAAAATTTATTTTTAAACATGATGTTCCATAACACAGAAAAGAGAGAAACTCGTCACGGAAATGCACCACAAATCTTTTTCGTCGCCAGAACCACAACGCCGAAATCGCTGAAAGAAGCTGGCTTTGTTTTTCTCCTTCACAAACTTGTGTTTACTGTTTCACGTGTAGACTAATGTGCGCGGATACTAAATCTGTGCATTTCCTTATTAGAAAAGGAATCTGTGACTGGAAGCACGCCGAGGAGCCACGAGCAAGCAGTAGAACATAAAGATGCTACGATTACTTTTAGTCGCAGATGTAATTAATCACTATGAAGAATTGGTACAGAGCTAGCTAGTCAGGTCAATCAATGCCAACAATATTGGAAATCGCTTCTGCAACGTTTGGTTTCTGTCGTAAAATTTATTACTGAGCGAGGACTGACGTTTACAGATGATGAAACCGTTGGGTCGCCCAGAAAGTTTTTTCAGGCAAAATTTCAAAAAAAGGAAATGCGATGCTTCTGGCGACCGGTTTTGCAACAGTTTCACAAATCGCTAATCACTGTCAATTACCATGTTGCATCACAAAGTTTTGTTACACTTGAGTTAACAAATGTGACGTCATAAGATTACGTCATAAGTATTAATGATCCGTGGAAATACTAGTGACTTCATCGGCCATCCCCTACCTAAAGATTATATATCCGATCGGCACATGGGGCCTCCCACCACGCCTGGGCCCCAGGCTCCCACCATCTAAACCCAGCACTGCAGTCTGGCGAGGTACAGGCTACAAAAACGGTCCACTTGATGTGAACGAGCTGCGGATATTTTGAATTTACTTGGGGTGGACAATTCAATGGGAAATTAGGTTCTTGTTCAAATCTACCAAACAGGTCTTTATCTACTGCAAATTCTTTAGAAAACAGCAAATGCGTGCAAAAGCCTGTTCGGTTGCTCGTTACCGCGTGAAAGTAAATTTAGCAACTTCTTGTTGCTGGTTACGCATAATAAACACGACTCGTCTAAGGCTGAATTTGATTCTGAAAAGGCTAATGCAATGCACCACAGGTGAGAATCATTAGGCGGTTCCCGAACCGCAGCAACGTTCCGAAAGCCATTAGTGAAACTAAGTTACATACTTGTGCTCGAAACCAAACAATAGGTTGGTGACGTTGACATGCGCATAATTCAATAAATACAGTAGCGTGGGATGGTACATATGAGATCCAACTTGCTTGTATTAAATTTGCAAGTAGTAGTAGAGCCAATAGGGTAGGCGAGAATGTCAAATATCAAGCAAGTGCAAGTGCGTTTGCGCCTCACTTTTGACTTGTACGTCATTGCTCGTACAAAGGGCAGGCACGCATACGTTTGTTTCTCGGGCGACGCTATTTTGTGCGGACATTTTTGTCCGTCGCTGCTGTATCGCAACCACAAGTGCAAAAATGCACTTTTCACATTTTCACTAAAACGGATATGTTTTTTTTGACTTCGTCTCATATGCTGGAATGTGCGAAATAGCAAGTGCCGTAAGCAGTAATGGACTATTGTTGTTCAACCAAGATGGAAAATTCTTTTTTGCCACAGTTCCTTTAACAGCATCAGTTCAGTTCCTTTAACCGTATCAGGATTCAGGATGATATCACAGTGTTTTTCAGACTTCAGTAAAGTTTCGTAGAAACGTCTGAGTTTTTTTCGTGGTGCGAACACAGAGAGGGCCCACTCCCCTGCAAAAAAATAAAAATAGACCGGAAATTAGGTTGAACGCCAACACACACAACGATTACTAATAAATTGAACATGACACTGTAGTGTTTTTCCCGTCATTTATATTGGCAAAGTGCTGGTCATTCGACTTTGTCGACCTCTGGCAAAGTATCACGCCAGTTTTTCCAGTCATGTCCGGGTCGTTATCCTTTGGATATGAGTCGAGCATGCTGGCCAGAGACGATGTTGGAGCTGCTTCAACATACCAATCAAACTTACGTCGTCGACTATACTTCCTTCGCTAGTGCAAACATGCGCTGTGAAAATGAAACGTCACAGTGAGTCCGACTGTTTCGCGGAGCCCCATGCGGATGTCCGGGGCTTGCGCGGAAGAAAAACACCACGTGTCTAAAGGTCATTTTCAGCTATTTCCTGATTCATTTCGCGGAAATCTATTGTCCTGACATTATGAAAAGGGGATAGCGAAGTAAAAATTTATGAAGTTTAAGGCTAAGAGGGCAAAACGCCCAGTCAACCCGTTACTGATATTGGGTGGTCAAAACGTAAAATCTGTTAATCACTACAAATATCTGGGAGTTATACTGGATAATGAGCTCTCAGATGACAAAGCGATTCACAGACAACTGCGAATATATCAATATTGTGCAGCAAACAAGCTGAGCCTTTTTTCCCGATGTTCAAATACAGTTAAAAATCTACTTTTTCTTTCCTTCTGTACGCCCATGTATGCATCACAATTATGGTGCAATTTCAGGAAATCATGCATGCAGAGATTGCGTGTAGCCTATAATTTTGATTGCAGGGCTCTATACAATTTACCGTGGTGAGCGAGGGTTAGTAGTCGTCAGGTTCAATGCAACATTCCTACCTTTGAAGCGTTATTGCGGAAAAATGTGCACCTGTTTCTTGAAAGATGCAGAAAGTCTAACAACGTATGGTTTGCGCACTTTGATGCAGTCAGATTGTTTATATTCGTCCTTATTCTTTGAACACTACAATCGCATTTTGCTTTGTGGCCGAGTGCTCGGACGTTACAGTGTTTCTTCGTTTGAGGGCGTGTCATGCCACAACACATTCGTATTTTACCTGGCCTTGACCAGTTTAGAACTTAGCGTCCTACTCTGGAAGTAGTGTTGTACCAAGTGTTACAGGTTTGCAAACAATAGTGTTAATACAGTAGAGTGTCTGTAACCCTGTGCTTCTACCTCCAACGCCGTTGTAAAATGTGCTGCTTTGTTTGTTTTTATCAACCTGCGTTGTGCAGACAATGTGTGCATGCACTATGAAATTCGTTTCCGATTGCAAAACTAAAATTAAATTAAATTAAATTGGTCCAGTAGGCCTACTGGGTTTAACACAAATCGTGATGATAATAGGGATCTAGAAATATGGTATAACCATTTTAACATGGTAACATTCTTAAATATAAACTTGATTTTGGAACACCATAACTGCATGGCGCGGTGTATCTTGGGTAACAACTTTAAAGATTAGACAGAAAGCAGAGTGTATATTTGTCCAGCTACTTTGAGGTTCATTTATTGGCAAAGCATTTCATAAAGCAAACAACGTTTAACCAAAACAGATTTTACAAGCATTTCGAAGGAAGTGCACTGGGTAAGCGAAAAATAACAAACACGTCAGAGTATTGCTCATGAATCACTGTTCCACACATGGTACAACATTCCTTGACAATATTTTTAAAAACGAATTGACATAAAAAATGTTCATGCATGTTCAGTAGTAAGCTAACATGTTAGCTGTTTCAGTGTTTTACTGTTTAGCCATTACTCGTAAGCGTCACTTAACTAAATGAAAGTGCCTAATGTTACAAAAATAAACAAATTTGTGAGAAGTTGCTGTTTCAAAAAGTTTATTCAGCAGCTTACTGTGTTTCAAGAAAAAAACTTTAAGCCTGAGCGGAGCTTGACTTTCCCAAATCGCACCTACCATAGAAGACCAATCCTTTTTCTTTTGTCACTCCGAGTTCGAAACCTTTATGTGCAAATATACGTTTCCTAAGGGAAATTTTGCTACGTCAAACTTTACACGGTACCAAGGTCATACAGCGCGTGACGTCATATGCTTTACAGTATAAATGGGAAGGCCTGATGAAATCTCAGAACACTATAGAAAGACGAAGCTTTGAGCATTCGCGAAATCGGCTGCAGAGCTATAAGATTGATGATCGAGTGTCCCTGCCCAAATGCATTTTGGGTAAAAAAACGTTGCGATTGGCGTTTCTCATATAAAAACTGTTTTCAAGGAAACGGTAACGCTGGAGGTCAGATGACGCATACATTCTGCAAGTTTGCTAAAAATGAAACTAAAATTTTGTTTATGATTCACTCCAAAAATAAATAGCAATGTACAGTAACCGCTCAAGAAAAGTGTTTTTTGTTTCTTAGTGCTCTTACACGTGCAGCAGAAAACATTCTCGAATATTTTAAATATTAGATAAGGGTGTTTGGCCTTTGTAAGGGGCTCGATGAAGATTTTTTATTTTAAAACGTAGCTTTCAGACGTTTTTCATTTATTTGTAGAATATAATGCCATATATGTTTTGCTCGCTAAGACGATTGGCATTCGGATAGAAGACATGGAACAGCAACTTGTAACGGCCGTTTGTCTCTTCATTCTATCATCAGGTGTTACAGGTCAGAGTGCTAAATCATTTTTGTACCTTCTCACATTTGCTGTAATTTGATGAAAGTTTTAATTGTGGTAAAAGCAATAATTTATCTCGATATTATTTGATTGGTGTAATTAAAATTAAAAGTGCTTTCGGGGCCTGAATCTTTATATAACTGACATAAACTCAACACAAAGCTCGTCAAGTTCGGTCTTAGAAAGAGCGTTTTTCCTACGAAAAGATATATTGATTAGTTTAATCTAAATTGAGTCGATGAACACATACTACCTTTTTCGGATCAGATTGTAATTGCAATTAAAAAATGATTATTGAAACAAGGTTTTCAAAAAAAGTTATCAGACAAGATTTTGGTTTGGCAATGCGCTTTTATTGATAAAATATATTTCAAGTTTATTTGCGATTTTATTTGAACTTGATGTTTTTTATATGTGACGTCACGTGGCACAGCGCCAATAGGAAGTCATCTAGGTATAAAACGCGCAGTACAGCGCAGGCAATAAAGAGTGAACCTGGTGGAGTGGGGAAACTCTTGTTGTTTGTACTGCCGAAACCTCTCGAGCCATGCATTCCGGGTTCGCGTCACGAAAAAGCGACCGTTACAAATATTCTGATGCCATATCAATGCATTATTTAAATCTGATTACTATAAATCGTTGCAAAATCCTTGAAAAAACTTTTTTCCGCTTTCAACGAGAGGTATAAATGAACAACCTTAGCTTAATATATTATTGGAAAAATACCACAGACTAACCATTAGAGCAATTAAAATGTTCATGTTTCGCGTTTTCTCGAACAGAGCAATGAGTTAAGAGCTTACACATTCTACTGTTGATGGCAGCTTTCTTGTAGCATCAGACATCTTTCAAAGTAGTTGCCTATCGCTGGATTTAAGATAAAGATGGCTTGATGTAGTAAAATACATATGTAAGCATATTACAAACAGAAAATAGCTTTCAGAAGTTTTTTGTTTTGCAAGTTGTCAAGTTATTACAATGTAACACAATTTTTGTTTGGCTACCTTTTTAAGTGCCCCTGTAGGGCTATGTATGTATTTGAGGGCGCTGAGTTAAAAAATCAGGTTACTTTTTTAATATCGTTATTTTTTAGATATCCGTACTTTCTTAAACGCATTGTCGAAGGAGCTCTTATTTTAATACCAGCCTTATCTTGCTTTATCAAAGACCATGTGTTCGCCCATCACTGCAATGTCCCATTGATTTTGCACTGTCTCTCCCTTAGCTCAATAACCTGGCGAAGCCTTTTAAACACGTTCTTTACTAATGTCGCCAAGATTTTCCTAAACGAAATCCAGGCGACAGACTTTTTCGCACTCTCGCTGTTTCTCTGCTTTGGTTCCTGCAATTTCCTTAAAGTAGAAAAGCGATATGTGTACTTTGCCGTATGCTTCATCACAAAATAAAATAAAAAAATCTTTTTGAGGTCCACCCAAAATATTTTACAATTGGCGTGATCCTTGACGGTGAAAACGTTTCTCACCCGTGTTAGTCGAACGAATCAGACTTCGTCAGGGACTGAAGTAGTGCAATATATGCTGTTATGTATAATTCGGTGCAGACAGCTGAAAAACACACCAAAGAATCAGTCGGTGTGAATTGGGTTCAGTCGCATAAATTTACAGATAACAGACCGTTGTGAAAATTTAAACCCATTGCAACAGTAACGTGATTGATGACAGAAAAAAAAAAACAAATCGTAGTTTTGGAATCGGCAACTGTGAATCGTGCAGACATATTTAAAAATTATTGCCAAATATTTTTAAAAATTGTGTTACGCAAATACGCAATGTCATTTATCGATAACTGACTTTATAGAGAGGATGTTGGAGAGGTTAAAGGTACAATTCCATATTGTGCAATTCCTTGAAAACCAGGTATAGAATGCAACAGTCCTTACAAACTTTACTTGATGAGTTTAATCGAAAGAGATGTATGAGTATTATAACATTTTTTAGGGGATGAAAAAGAGTATCCTTCTTACAATGGATGGTACCACAACCGTGCACAGCCATCCTCTGGAGCAATTGGTAAGCTACGAGCAGTTTCAATTTGAAAAAACGCCACAAAGTTATTTGTCTTTATCTGCCGCAATCATTGATCTGGTGAAACGTAATTTACTTTGTGCAGCTTTATTTTACTTTAGTTATAAGCTCATATGGCTTCATTCAGTTGCTGTGCTTCGTGTTACACTTACTACACCTCAAAGTTTTTCACTGGTGCCAATCTACAGCATATATCAATAGTTGCAGTCAGTTAACTGATTTCAGTGCTCTTAGCCATCCTGAAAATTATTGAGAGTTTTATTAAGATTCATTATAATGCGACAGCCATCAACAAAATGAAGTACGTCTTTACCACTTCTTTTTCTTCGCATAATACTGTACATTTTAGGACCCCAAGCTGATCGCTTGAAAAATCTTGGCTGTGATGCCTTTAAGATTTCATTGAAAGCTTTGAGCATCTAGGTGAAAATTTTAGTTGAACAGCGACATTTTTTGTGGTGCTTGAAAAGAGCAAACCATTGGGTTAAAGGCTACTAGCTTGCGCTGCCTGTTGGCTGTCATGGTTTGATTCATCTTAATTCCATGTCAAAGGTCGCGTATCTTCCTTTTGTGGACATTTGCTTTTTCATATTTTCTGTGTGCACATTCTATGCTTCTCGGCATATAAGTACACCCTTTGTTTTTTTATGTTTTGCTTTTTTTTCTTTTGCACCTCTTTAATTAGTTTTTGTAACTTTTTTACTTTTTTATTAGTACTATTTTTTAATTTTTTTATATTGCTAAAAATATTCTAACCACACCAAAATCCTTCACTTAAATTCGAACCACTCATCTGTGTATATAGGCATGCGGTTTCACCTGCACATTTTCTTCACCATGTTCTGCGTTCATTCGTTTTTTTGTTTTTGTTTTTCTTTTCATTATGCTTATTTGATGTCCAACTGTTGTTTCTCAACACTTGTCAAAAAATGATAAACGGGGTTGGTTGACTAGATGACCGCCACGGTCTTTCGCCAATCCTATATGACACAGCGC
>Ga0210059_1015252_pt1 | contig 11251 bp, 5 predicted proteins | sample Ectturendosymbi2_FD_188042 | JGI IMG/M metagenome (GOLD analysis project Ga0210059, IMG submission 188042) | Ecteinascidia turbinata endosymbiont from Florida, USA - Sample 2 (SPAdes) (version 2) | ecosystem: Host-associated > Tunicates > Ascidians > Unclassified | place: Key West, Florida... | reverse complement strand
GCGCGGGCCACTCAGAACCTTCCCGCGGGCCACGGGTTGGACACCCCTGCCCTAGACGCTTGTGGGCCCCAGAGCGGCGCATCGGCTGCGCCCCCCTCGCGTGGGCCCTGAGCAGGAATGCAACTTTAACTTTATTACGAATGGTTGGGCCAGGCTCGCCACCAGGTGTGAGTGGGCTTAGCCACTTTCTCTAGGACTACCTAAACAACACCTAATAACTTTGAGGCTCTTGTGAATTCGAATTCCCCTTGCAACGTTAGAACTTGACTGTGAAACCCCAGCAACAGTTAAGCACTGAACAAAAAGCGAAAATGCTTAAATAGTAGCCTACAACAGTAACCCCAGGCAAATGTAACGCTAACACAATATGAACATATGAGTAGGCTATGCTGTTTCTATCACCAGGCATAGTCTACTGGGTGCAAAAGTTGCTCCACTGGTGTGATAGCAATACAGTATTTATCGTTGACGTTTCAAGAGTGTATGCAATCTCTTCCACAGAAGATGGCAAGAAACAACATCAAAGCGTACACACACACTCCATTTCTGAACATTTTCAGACTGGTACACGAAAAAAGGATAAAAAATACCTAAAAATAGGCTGCCAACATTTCAACGATCTCCCAGTTTCAACATATTTGTGGTTAAATACCGATCATTTACAAAATTTTCGATCAGATGGCCTGTCTCAAGATATATCTTGTATGGAGATGATTAACCAGTAAGACAAAGTAATATTCAAGTAAAACTTTTCTTAAAGATGATTAGAATACAAAATTTCAACTTTATTATTTTAAAGTTCTTCAAAATGTCAAAATTGCTATGCAATGTTTTGAAAATTTCGGGAGGGGAATTTGCCCCCCCTAGTTGCGCGCCTTAATGAACATATATCTCTGAGATTCAAATAATTGGAAGTTACATTATGCAATTTCAATTAATAAACATGTATGTCTGAGATACAGACCTGCACAGGAATCCAACTCACAAGAAGCAGACACTAATCAATCACATGATTGAGCGATGTTTATGCACACACTGATTCGGTTAATACAAATCAACCAACACAATTATCAGCAATTATAATATGCCGGTTTGCAAATTAAGTTCACGAACTAGTAATAGCGTGTGAAATATCAAATCTAAAAATTAACAGGCATACAACACAAACGACTCATTACCAATGATGAGATTCGACCTGTTCGCAAGAACCTGTTCTTGGAATTTCTTAAGTCCCGAGAACCTTTTAACGCCCGCGCCGGCCACTATGATAGCCAGTAAACCTATGAGCGACCATAACTTCTGAACGGATTGAGCTAGAACGTCACCGAAGATATCATTGGATCCGTAAGGCAGCACCGTACATTTTGAAATGGATCGCTCCCACTTGTGACGTCATTTTCGTGAAAAAATATTTTCACGAAGGCTACTAAACCTAGTTGCGTCCATTCACTAGCTTACAGAGCCTAAACCAAACATGTTGGAAACAAGCTTTCTACATAAAAAAATGTTTGTGAAGACTTTACCTTTGCAATGATGACAAAAAGAGTCGACACTTTTTGGTGGGTGTCCAAGGGGGCAAAAACAACAGATTTTGGTTTTTTTTTGAGGTTCAAGCCACTTTTCTGCCAGCCAGCACCCCACCAAACTTGCAATAAAAACGTATTTGGGTTTTTACAATATCCCACCATATTTCAAACCAAAATATTCACAAGAAAATTTTATTTGTGAAAAAAATCAAAATATCCATTAGGTGGCTGAGCAGTTTTCAGTGTCTGTTTTTGGCCATGACTTCCCAACCCCGTAGGCTACCAGGCTAACCAAGGTCTCTAAAGCTTCAGAATAGCTTCTAGACCATTTTAAGCCACTCAGCCAGTCACTAAACCCTGTATCTTGTTCTCTGGACCCCAAACCGTGATCCTATATGTCAATTTTCCTGACTTACACTTTTGACCCCTTAATTTTTTTCCCCAAAACGGCCTGATCCAACTTTTTTGGAAAGGATCCTGTTTTTGAGTATGCCGGCGGTCGACAAAGCCTAAAAACCGGATCGAAAGGCTAAACGGAATGCGGGGAACGTGTGTTTGGATTTTCTCGCAATTTTACCAAAAATTTAGTACGGCAAATGCACAAATATAGATTTCTCCACAATGTCAAAAGTAAAGGTATGTTTTTGTCATTCTCATTCAATTCCTTGCTGTCTCGTGGATCCAGGAATGTTTTCACTGGCTTTCTATCCCGATCCGTTCGGGAGCTATGGGTGATCAAAGATTTACTGGCCACCAAAGATGATCGAATAGTGCTTTTTTGCTATCAGATCCTATCCTGTTTTCGTTAAAATTATACTATCTGTATCCGAAAACTATCCAAAAGTGTATTATGTTGCACAGCATACATTTTTGTGTTGTGTCTATTTTGCCTTTTGAGGCAAAATAACTGCTGGAGTTATTTTGTCTTTATCTGAACACGATTGGCTGAAGTAGCCACATGGTAAATTTGGAATGTATGTCCTGCTTAGTTGACCATGACATCTGTAACATAAAAAATACACAGAATTACAAAATACTTAGAATTCACAGAATTTTGTTCCGGATAAGTGTAATGCTGCAAAATTCATAATTGTGTATCTTTTTCATGTAAAAGGTGTTTCTTCAGTTTCCATTTAAGTACAAAGCTTTGGACGTTAATGAGGGTTCGCCTGCCCATTGCGTTCATGAAGTATCTACCACCCTTACTTCAGCATATCCACCTTCATTCCTTCGTCTTGCGCAAAAAACAGGGAACCAACCAATACGTCTGCAAATTACTGAAGTCTCATAAATCACTAAACACTTTGAAGTAGGCTATGCAGTGGAACATTTAACTTGCGCAAAAACTTCACACATCCATCCTATTATAAGTATAACTGACTGAATAATGCATGAAGAAAATGTACTAATACCACCAACATTTATTTTCTGAATCTCTGCAGGTATAGGGCAAAGGAAAACATTAAATGGTTCAAGAAAGTAAGGAAAGCTTCCCCAAAAATACTTAAACATTCAGTTCTGACTCAAAAAGAAACTGAAAGCAAATGATGTAACATTGCATTATCAGCTATTGAAGCATTCAGCAAACCATGCAAGTACAAACATATAAATTGGTTTTTATAATATAATTCTCTCAAACAAAACCAGTTCCTCACATACCTGTTTGAACAACGGAGTTGCCTAGGGCCAAGTTGAGCTTTGTAAGAAGAACTTATTGTTTTTAGATTTTCATTGTCCAAAAGTACAGGTAGCCTAAACGTGCCTTTCATCTGCAGTAAATACTTTGAGAAAGAACAAACCAACCTTAATTTTTATGATGAGACTGGAATGAATGAAATATGTAGTATTTACTTACACATGCTAATCAGATTCCAATGTTGGCTTGACCTATATAGGTTACAACCAGTTCACATATGACAGTAAAACCTTAAACAAGGTAATATTACAAAATTACAACTCTTTGGTAGCCTATGTGCTTTATAAAATAGGTTTATTGCAATGGCTTTCTGTGCATGGTCTTTTGCTAAAGATACAAACTGGGTAATTAGTAGATTTATAAGCAAGAATTGTAGGCTACCAGCTAAACCTTGCAGCTAATAGCAAAATGATTCATAAAAATAAGAAAGCTCTATATTATTGATTTGAAACCTCTGAAATTTTGGTTGAGGAACCCATATCTTTTTGAAGAATATTGGGCACCTTATCCATGACAAACGAACAAAGGGCCTGCTTATCTTTTGACTAGGATCCCTTCACATCCTGGTTGGTTGGGGTCATCTTACCTTTTGTCTGGGGCCCCTTGTCCTTTGAATGTAGAGTAGGCAGGCTATGTATGTTTAGCCAAAGACAAATAGGCCTCATCCTTTGGTTAGGTGACCCTAACATCTTCGTTGACGGCTTTTTACATTTTGACTGAAGCCCTTGTCCTCTGATCGCACAGAAAACTGTTTATGTTCTATCATTTCAGTTTGACTTCTTATCTTCAGGTTGAAAATCCAAATGTGTTAATATGTATTATTAACAACCTAGAGCAAACCAAATTTAGTTTTATTGTGTTATGATCAGAGGTGGGCAGTAGTGAGCTACTAAAATAGCGAGCTACTGTAGCGAGCTAATTTTCCAGGAGCGATAGCGCTAGCGCCGCTCTTTTTTGAAAATAATACCATATGCGGTAGCGAGCTATCGCACTTCACTGTTACCGCTATTCGCTACCTTGGCGTGAGCGGTAGCCAAAGGAAAAAGTTCGCAAGAACCTTTCCGTCCGCACACATTGGTAGTAACTGCTCTTCTCACTGTTTTGTGTTGACATTGGGTGATTTTTTTGCGGTAATCCAGCAGCATTAGGAAAAATTTAGCTCAGGTTGCTTTTGACCTGAACGATCGGTTCAATTTTAGTTCGGAAAAACTAACATCATCAATCTTAAAGCAGTTCGGGCTTGGAAATATAGGCTACTGCTGCTAGTAAAGCTGCATAAAAGTGAGTTGAATGCTTCGAATATATGCTGCACTAGATTCAGTCAGTATTTCACTGCAGGTGTAGCTCCAGTTTTTGTTTTTATGTACAGTATATGTCAATATGACATTTTTTTTAGTTTGGTTCGACTTCAGCGTATTTGTCTGTGTGCATAACTCATTGCAAGTTTTTGTTAAAGTTACAGAACAAGATATGGCTTTGACGCTCGGAAAAAAATAGCACGTGATAATATTATTACCACATTCAAGTTATTCAAAAAGCAAAAAAAGATTGCGGCGATGACCAATTTTCAGTTTGTGAACGCCAACCAATTGAGAGCTAACATCGTTAATACGTTGGCGTGATACAGTACTGCAGTTCTGAGTAGACTGTACCAAGTTCTTCAACACACCGTAAAATTTATCGGGAACGCAATTAAACAATTCTGGTTTTTATTATGAAACTGTTCCGTGTGCTAAGGGTCGTTCATTCAGAAGGGCGTTTTTAGGTATTGCTGCTGAAACAAAGTTTTCCTTGCAAGTATCCGGGCATCAGGTGGTGCAGTAGAAAATCAGTGAGTCAGGACCGGAAAAATTACGGCAAAAACAAAGATGCTACATTCGCTCATTTGCAATAAAACCACAGGAGTTCTGAGAGTTGCAGCTAGCATCTGCTTATGTGTAATTCAATTTTCGTTTGTTTGTCGCGCTTTCACATAATTTTCAAGAACTTAATGAAATCATGTCGCGTTTGCCAATGCAATTTTACAAAAAAATTTTCTGACGAGTTTTCGAAAAATAATATGCTGTTTTCGTATCAGGGTAAACATTTCTTTGAAATAATCTCTCACGGTGTTTTCAGAACTTTTTGCGAAAATTTCTTATCCAATGGGTAGAAACAACGTAGTAAATATCATTCCAGGGTGTAGTTGATATGTTGATATTCTAAGACGTGCAAAAATCGATAAACTGCGCGGCTAAGCCTCTCGTATGCCGTTGAGTTTTCTTCTGCATTTTCATGATGGCTTTTTCAACAACTGAATCAAGACAGCCCTCTCCTTTCTGCAAAGTAACATTGGGAATGCTGACAAAAACTCCATGTCTCTGTACTCACCAATTCTGTCGCATGGCGACATAGGTGAGTGTAGGAGCAAGCAAATTTTTGTGGTGCAAAGGATTTTTGCCCACATTTTCCCAAACTTGCCCAAAAAGTTGTTGTGCAACTTTTGCCAACCATTTTTGTGGAGTGACCTCCAAAAAATCAAAAAATGGTCTTCACGTGTTTTTCTGCAAACTTTGGGCGCCATTTTTCGAAGACAAACATTGCTGGGCGCCATTTTTGTCCAGATTTTCAGGGATTTTGCCTAGATATTTAGGGATTTTGTTCGGATTTTCGGGATTTTGCCCAAATTTTCAAAGATTTTGCCCAAAATATCAGGGATTTTGCCCAGATTTTCAACAAATCAAAACTTTTGGGGGTGCGCTTGCACCCCCGCTTCCTAACACCACTGCATCGCGGAAAGCATCTGTCGAATGAACTGACCTAGCGCTTCGTCTAAATCGGTTGGTATTTTTGTCGTTAGACGGTGAATTTGCTCTATAACCGAAAGAATTTTACACTAATTTCAAAAACACTTTGCATTTCTCAAGCATTTTTATGTCTGATAGTCATCTTTCACAAGGCACTTCACTTAGGAGACAACATTTGCGGTCGTTTCAACGCTGTTTCAATTAATATCTCTTACAAGACATACAAAAGCACAAAATCAACGATTGTTTTGCAAAACCATCCTATAAATGTGCAGAAAAATCAGATGTCTCTCAGCAACGGCATAACGCGCCTCATAATTCGCATTAGCAAATTTTCTTGTTGTCTGTATTCTGTGAAAATAGTTTGTATCAGAAGCGATTCTGTCCTCAACAGTCGTTTGTTTGTTGCAAAGTGCTGTCACTTCTGTCGCTGCAACACGTTTAAAACAAAAGGCTGCTGTTTGTTATCTACGTAGTCGTAGCCAATTTCATTTCGTTCAAACCAGAACGGAAACGTTCTTGTAACTTACCTCGGTAATGAAATGTCGCTTTTTTTGCTACATCACACATTCTTTTTCGTATAGGCTAGGCGTAACGACGTTTCTTTCATATTGCAATTAATTCGGGGAGATGTTATCTTTGTAAAAGTGGTCGCAGTAAGTTTTAGTTTGAGCTCCGTGGCACGGATTGAATTAAATAAACTGAAAACAACTGCATAATTCGCTTTTTGCAATCGAATCTATTTAGTCTTATGAAAAAATATTGTGTTTGAGAACCGTCAAAAACAATATTATTACTCCAGTTAACAATAGCGTTGTTTGTTTTCATTACCATTTGCATTTTTCGTAGGTACTTGCACGGTCACACTCTCAGCAACAAAAACTTTCCACCGGTGAGAAATTAAGGTTTTCGCTAAAGAAATAGTGATGTGCACAGGCTCACAACAACGTTGAGTAAAAAACGTCAGTTTGACTAAGTTAGGGGTTCCCAAACTTTCTCTGGCTGTGTACCCTTTCAGCATTTCGATAGGTGTAGTAGCATCGTACGACACCCGTTAGACATTCACATCGGTATCCTTCAACCAAGTTTGAAAATCTTCGCCACATTCTTGGATCGTGTGGTAGCCACCGCGTATGTGAGTGATAGGGCACGTCAGAACAAAGTGGTCAACTGTTTGCTTCGGTGCATCGCAGTATGGGCACCTTGGGTTCTGGCTTACTCCCCATCGATGGAGTGTTTGGGAAGTCTTCACCTACTGTGCTCTTAGTCGGTTGGCTGTTAACCATTGGCGTCTGGTTGCAGTGTGGAACCCTGGAAGAGGTACTGTAGGATCTTCAATGACGTCTCCACCGGTTGGTGGGTTGTTCTTCCAGTATTCCAGCCACGCGGAGATAATGTCGAATTGTTTTTCAGAGTTGTAGAAAGGTCGCGGCGGTTTCAGGCTTGTTGTGGCAGGTGCGTCAGCTACTGTCTTTTTGAGGTGAATATTCTCGTTCATGCTGTGAATGTGTTGGTGCATGATGGATGTTGCAGCCTTGCGCCTCAGGTGCAGTGGAGCAATAGCGCTCATTGTTGGGAGCCACTGAATTGGAGTTGCTTTTAGGGCTCCTGAGATGATGTGCATAGCTGTACGTAGCTGGATGTCCACCTTATTGGTGTGTGCCCTGCGCTCCCAAACAGGAGCACAGTACTCCGCCGCAGAATAACACAAGGCCAAAACGGAGACTTTCAAGACTGTTTGGTTTGCGCCCCATTTTGTAGCTGCAAGCTTGCGTATAAGAGCGGTTCTTGAGTTAAGTTTCTTGGATACATTACTGAGGTGTGTTCTGTAGGTTAGGGTACGACCCAGTGTGACACCAAGGTACTTGGGGTAAGGGTGATGTGGGAGGAGTTTGTTGTCGATGTTGACTTTCAAGATCTGATTAGCTCGGTGGTTGTCCAGATGGAAGAGTGATGTGGTGGTCTTGGTGGTATTCAGTCTTAGGTACCATTGCTTGAAATAGTTGTTGAGTATTGATAGATCGTCAGACCAAAGACAATCAAAACACATGACTAATATCGGCAAGCCCGTCACGCTCCAAAACGTCTGGAAGGCGGCGCTGAATGGCTGATCGATAGGCGGGGCTTATCGGCATGTGGTCCATCGCATCAGATTTTACGCTCTGGTGAACTTTAAAAAGAAAAATGTAGGCTGGCATAAAACTTTTCTAAATATAGTGATGGAATCGTTTTACCTGGAAATTGTGTTACGTGAAGACTTTTATAAACTCATAGACTAGGTCAGTGATGGCTGTGCATGCTTGTTGCAGGTCAGTAGCACAGGCTAACTAAAAGAAAAAGGACTAATGGAACTGTAGCCTACTTGCCCGTTCTGAACCTGGTTGCATTAAGTTTGAGTTGATTGTGCTACAAACAATACCGAGCTGCTCTAGGAATAAAAATATGATTTGTTTAAATGTTCAGTTTCTCTTTGTTTTAACTGCTAGCTCTTCAAGCTCAGTGATTCTTCAAGTGCATAAGGCTAAGGAAAACCTACTGACTGATTCCCCCAAGAAGCTTCCATATGCACTGCAGTTCTTATGTTGCTACTATTAATTATGTTACATGCAGTGGTGAACATGTAAGATGCAGTTTGCACTTCGAAGCACAAACTCCATGGGGTTAATTTTGTGAGACAAACTCACTTTTCAAAAGAGAGGGGAACTTTAGCCTAGGTCTACAAACTTTCAGTGGGTTATAAACAACCCCTTGGGAAAACTTTGTAAAATTGCTGCCACTTGATGAAACTTAGTTTTACAAGCACTTGGAGGATGTTGTTATTGATGAAAAACATTTGGTTTATTACATGGGTGTCGGAAGAAGTTTTTCCAGTGGTCCACTAGGCCTAGGGAATTTTTCAAAAATTTATCTAAGAGGGACAATGGTGATATTTGGTTTTACCCACTGGAAACTGAGAAAAGAACCCTTTTTTGCTAAAATTTTCAAAATCCAACCCTGTCCCCCCTTCCAACGTCCATGGTTAATGATATTAGGAGGAAGTTAATTAATCCTGATAGTCCTACGTATTTAATGAATGAAACCCTTAGTCGTTATCACATGAAGTCAAATTTTCACTGGAGGTATTTGAAAGAAAAGTGTACTGCAGCTAACAAAAAGCCAACAGCTTGGAGAAAATTACTTATAGTTTAAAGTTTCTTGGTTTGTGTACTGACTGAAATGCTCTTTGTAAGTGACTGGTTTATTGTTTATGCAAACCATACCATCAGTTAATGCTAGCATTCATTTTTATGCAATGGTCTTTTCGTAATTTGATTAAAAAGAAGAAACTATAGGCTGTCAATACTGTCTTTGGAAGGATTGGCCTAATACCTTTTGATAAAAACTTTTTTGAAACAAACACAGCAAGTTTCTTTTTAAATGTAAAGCTGCATTTTATAATGGAAAATAGCCATAATGAATGTAAAGAAAGAAACAAAATTTGAGAAACAGAAATTCAACTGAGTTTGTTGTGGGTAGCCAATGGCTTCTGATCAGTATTCACATTCATAATGGCACCAAAAACTGATGAACATTTTACATTATCTAGGTTTCAGGATTTTCAGCAAATAAACTGACATGTGGTGATTCCTGCCTACAGCCTTTTGTCTTTGGTGTCCAAAGTAACATTGTAAGGGGCCTTGGTTTATCTTTCTTGCTAAAACATACTTGGCACCATGACTTATAAATAAGGAAACCAATTTTTTGACCTAAAAACTAAAAAATTTTGAAATTATAATTTACAAATTTTGACCTACCAATTTTCTGTGTTTGCAACTAAACAGTGGAATACAGCAAAGCTAGTGAAGGCCTCTACTCGTTGCCCCCAAGGGGGACTGGACCATCATTTTATTAAAATTTGAAAAAGGGCATTTGAAGACATACAAGAAACCTACCAACAATGGCTGACTGTTTTAGCAGCTATAGATACATTTATTTTATCATTTTAAGGTGATGGACTGATGTGCTTTTCATTTAGCTTATGCAGATATTGCATCATTTCATATACTATGCCAAGATTGTTTTGCACAATCTTGTGCAAGATAATTTCCTGCTCAGTAATTTATTGTGACATGTTTTCAAAACTTGTTGAGGATCAGGAACAAAAGAAATCCACCCACATATAAAATCAATTTTGAATTTATACTCAAAACAACTGACAGGTGAAGCCACAACTATTGCAAAAAGTTACCTTGATGGATCCATTGAATTTGTCATTCTGAAAAGAATATCTTCATGTGCATTTGGTTGCATAATAGATCTATTGGCTGGAAGTCAATCAACTACAAACAAGTTCTATTTGGAATTTAAAATTTCAAAAACCATAGATTCATGGAAAAAGTGCATACACTACATAACACTGCATAGTTCTGTAGTATTTAGACCATGTGTTCGGCAGTATGTAATAACTCCATTCAATTTTGTGTTGGTGATGTCTGCAAGAAGTTATTAACAACTAATAATAAAATTAACCTAGTGTGGACAAATTGCCTCCAATAATTAATACCTCCAACATATATTGCAGGCATGTGCATGTGGTTTCAAATCTGCCCCTTAAGAAATGAAAGAATAGATTCAACTGATCCATAGCCAATTGCCAGTTTTTGTGATATGTGATCTGCATAGACTCCACTGAAAGCACAGCAATAAGTGATACTGATTAACCCTTATTGTATGTCAGATACAAGGCAGTTACATTTGCACAGGCATGGAAAACAGGCTTTCTGCAATAGGTAACATGGGCTTGTTTATCACTGCTTTGGTGCATGTGTCAACCGATTTGATTCACTTTGGTAAATTGCATCATTGAAAAACTGTCTGCACATCCATATGTTCCTTTTTCTTGCTACAGTATAGAGACAAGTCTTGGCATATTCCAGATCTACACTTTCCAGTTGTAGCTGATTGATGAGACTTTTTGGGTAAATTTAGTGTGGGTAGTCTTCTTTTAAGCCAGGTTCGTTTGATGTTTTTGCATCCGCCATTTTGTAAAAAGTGTTTATCACAAATCATTACTTTTCTTACTGCCAAAAAATTGTTTGAAGCTGCCATTGTATTTGAATATAACCTTTAAAAAATTTAAGCCTTTGGTGCAACAGCATTTCAAAGAAAAAATGACTGAACAAATGTAACTCAAAATTATTATAAGAAACAACAATTACACTTGCCATTTGTAACTGATGATGGTGGGCAAGCAATATGCTTGA
>Ga0210059_1015251_pt1 | contig 11251 bp, 7 predicted proteins | sample Ectturendosymbi2_FD_188042 | JGI IMG/M metagenome (GOLD analysis project Ga0210059, IMG submission 188042) | Ecteinascidia turbinata endosymbiont from Florida, USA - Sample 2 (SPAdes) (version 2) | ecosystem: Host-associated > Tunicates > Ascidians > Unclassified | place: Key West, Florida... | reverse complement strand
TGTCAAATATTACTGATACTGCGAAATATGCGGTTTCTTTCAAAGTCAGATGCTTGCCACATATTCTACATATTCTATCTTTGACTGTGGATATTTTAGTCTTGTTGCCGACATTTATCAAAATTTATGTTTTTTCGACTAAGTTTCGTTTTTTTTAAGATCTGCCCTGTTTCTGATTGCTTCGTCAAAAATAGAAAATTCACTGACGCGATGTCGCATTGTTCTCTCACAATGGTGTATTCTTTGTCAGCTTTGCAGCATAGATCATCCCTTGTAAAATAAAAACCAGAAAAACATTCTTTTAGAATGTATACCCCAAAATCTTGAAAATAATGCCTAAAATCCCGAAACAGTTTTATCAGTCAATGCAGAATATGCGTATGATATGATCAACAACAACCACAAGACAAGATGTTTCAGCGGAGACCAAATAGCCGTTAAAATAATTGCATTGCATCATGCGCAAGTTATGATAACAATAACTTACTGCGAAAAGCTTTAACTTTCAAAATTTCCGATAGAAATCCAACATAAAGCAGAGAAAATCGCTCATGGTACCTTAGGCATATTTTGCTCAAGTCATAGCTTTACACTTATTTTAATGTGACTAACACTGTTCCCTCTCAGAAAATTCTACGCTGAGCAAATGTTAGCTTTGTTGCGCACTAAGCGCATGCAACTGCGCAACCATGCAGACTCAAAAACAATGAAGCGTTCCCTGGGTTGAAAGGGCTATGCGATATACACGTACAATATTAAATTTGGATTGTTGGAAGTGCGCGAGAACGAGATTTCACTGCGCACAGTTTGTAGTGGCACCAGGCAATTGCTCACCTTAGAGGGAACGCTGGTGGTTAACTTGAGCTTTTCCAACTTTTATTCTTGATAAACTCTCAGTACTTCGAGCTGCAGTGTAGCGATGTTTAAAATTTGCATGGATGAAAAACAGCTTTGTCTACGTCTACTACGTTGGTTCGTGCATAAAAGGTAGCAGAGGTCGAGAAAGCGAAAGAAAGCGACAATTAACAAGTACAATACACTCTTGGCCAGACACAATTACCAGTTGTGTTTTTTAAGTCTGGCTGCGTCTTTGTCACAAGCAAAAATCCTCCTGAAATATTGAGTCGTGCCATAGCTCAAGACAAGTCGAGTAACAAGGAATCACTAACATTTGTTACTGAAGTGTTTATTAAAATATTCATGCGCGCTGTCTAGACTTTAGTGGTGAGTCAAAAGAAATGATTCAGTTTAATTGCCTATGTTCCTAAAATTTTAATGGATAGTGATCTATTACTCAGGGCGCGCGAAGAAATGCAATATTTACGTTATTACTTTTACTAAAGGGGCCATCTAATTGGCAGAAAAAAATTGATTCGGTAATTAAAGATTACTGTAATTCAACAAAATATCAAATTCAAAGAAATGAAATTGTTTTTCGGAAATCCAAGAAATTAAATATTATGGTAATACAGTTTTATCCAATAGGAAGGTGCCCATTTGTATGCTAACTGCAAATCCACTTACACTAAATTATGCAAAAGTCTTTTGTTCTCAACACAAGTATTGATAGAAATTATACATTAGTAATCTAGTCGTATAATTGACACAAAAAGCAAAAAGCGAAAAGCATTTGCTGTAATTGAGAATTTTATTCCAATAGACGTTAGAAACCAAAACAAACTAAGCTTTCCGCTTTTATAAACGGCTCTACTTAGGACCTAGGCCATTTGTTTGCAATGTTAAAACACAGCATAGGCGCAGCCAGGGGGGGAAAGCTTCACGCCCAAATTTTTAGAACATATCGTCATTTTGTGCTTTGAAAGGCGGTATCACAAACAAAATAGTGTTATTCGCCTAAAATGAAACATTTTAGCCCCCTCAAATTTTTGGGCTGGCTACACTACTGCAACACAGATAAGTAAAAGTGAAAACACATCCTAAAGGGAAACCGCATGGGTTTTCTAATGCTCAGTGGCTTTCAAATTTGTTTTCTTGGTGGTTATAACAGGAACATTAAACTATCTGAATGCCTCATAGCAAATACCAAGGAAGGGAAAAACTCATTTACAATCCGTTTGGTGAGATATTAAAGCATTTGAAGCAAAGCTTAAACTCTGACAAAGACAGTTACGTCAAAATGTGTTTGATCGTTTTTGGAGTTTGCAAAGTGCACTTGGAGATGGTGAAAGTGACAGTGGCGCTAAATATACTGATTAAATTGTAAAGTTGTAGCGTGAATTTGATGGCCTGTTTCAGCAATTTCGTAGTTTGTAAAATGACACTGAAATGTTTAAATTGCCCTTTGACATTGATATAGAATCCATGCCAATAGATGTCCAAATATAATTTATTGAATTGCCGAATAAATGGATCTGAACTGCAAGTAAAATTTATATCAAAAATGCTTCTGGTATTTTACAAAGAGTGTCTCCCAAGAGCAGGATTTCCAGAGTTTTCAAAACATGCTCAAAATGTATTTGTTTGTTTGGAAGTATTTATATTTGCGAACAATTCTTTTCTAAGATGAAATATTGTAATTCCAAGTATCGAAACAGAACCTCATATGCACATTTGCACGATACTCTCCGTATTGCAGCATTAAGTATGGACCCAAATATTACACCTATTAGGCCTATGCAACAAAAGAAGCAGTTTCACAAGTCACATTCAAACATGTTACCGAGCAAAGAATATAAATAGCTGTATACAAACGTGACTAATATTAAGCGTGTCGTTTTTTTCAATGCACAAAGTAGTTCGGCCCGTGGACGCTTTATCAATTCGCGAATTTGGCCCAATATTCAAAAGTTGGGGGCCGCTGCTTCAAAGCAATGTCTTTATGAATATACAACAATGGAGGTAGGCCTACAAAAATTTCATTCAATGCATTGTAGCAACAAACCATGCAAATGTTGTGTAATGTAACGCGCTGTTCTTCTGATATTTGGACAACACTACTTTTTTAAACAATTTCTGAGGCATTATACAAAATAAAATTTAGCAACTGACGTTTGTTTTGAATGCATGAAACACTGATTTCACTCATTTGAAGTGACGCTTTCACCAGCCATTTCAAGGTGTTGTGCAATGTACCGCAACAGGTCTTGTGCAGCTTTGTTCGACAGTATGGTGTACAAAATTAGTAAAACTTTAACAAGATGTCACATGTTTTGTTACAACTTAGGTAAAAACCAATATTGCACTGCAGCACACCAAACTCCGTTACCAACATTCGGGTTTTCTTCAGTCATCCGTTCAAACCAAGCCAAGCGCATTAAACACACCGCACCAGACTGAGACACACCTGACGCACGGCACAAGAGCAGGCCGTGTGCATACAGCTTAATTAAGTGTTATGATAAATTACAGAAAATGCAAAAAAACAAAAACTGCCAGTGCAGACTACTTACACGCTGTGTGTTTTTCCACAGTTAGTTGGATAGAACCGGTTTCCTAAAAATCACGAAGACGGTGAACAAAGCACAGGCACAGGATATATTCACGAAATTAACCTTGTTTTCACGAAGCTAAAAACTGTCAAGTTGTTTGTGGAAATGACCTCTTAACTTACGTAAACAATCAAACTATACAAAAAGTTAGCAGCTTATTTTGTTATATCTGTCCGAAAAGGTGATGTAGCAATGAAGTTGATCGTAAGAGCGCAATGATTTTTAGTTTCATTTGCTCATGGAGAGTAGTGGGAATAGGAAAGCCCGGTACTATGTATATCCCATGCTTACAAATTTTATGTTGAAGCTCGTATAAGTAAAGGATAGCGTTTTAGCCGAGCAGCGACTCGAAACCTTGGTTTCTCGATTAGGCCGCCATACAGTAGAACATCAGAGCACGGGCTGCTTAATCGTTCCGAAAGTTTTAACATATGAAAGTGTGAGTTAGACAAAATGTGGAAGATGCGCGGTCGCACTTTCTACCAATATTGGTCAGCGTAAACTATTAGTGGGACCATCGGATTGTCTTTAAGGGTCTTCATAAGTTACAGAAAAAAGTTTTTCGTAGATGACGCTTTATTGGTAGAGCAGCTGAAAATGAAAAGTGGATCTCTATAACTACTGAACTATGTGTTCCACGCGCGTGAAAGAACGGGAAATATGTTGGCAGAAATGGTTTAAAAAACACGGAAGTGCATGTGATCCGCGGCAATCAGGGCTGAAGTCCTGGCAAGCAATAAATGTTCGTTTTCCGAAATTTAACGTACTTTAAATTAAATTTCTCTACATACCTAGAATATTTCACTCGTTTTTCAGCAACCGAAGAAATTAACGGAAACAAAACTTTTTGTGATAAAAGCAATTAAGTTAAGAACGTTAGGCACAAGAGACATTTTTGCGGGAACAAACACTTCGTGGAAATGCACAAAGCTTCTAATAATGAATTAACTTTGGTGTTATTATGTGAAGTTTACAGTATGTGAGATTATGCTGTAAATCTGTACTATCGTACAGCCTTTTTTCAAAAATCTTTGTTTGGTTATTTTTGCGGTCGCGTATGGTGGCCCTTTCACGCCATGTAAACTTTTTGTTACTTTTTTTATTTCCTCCCAAAAATTTATTTTTTATAAAATAGTTAAGCTTTTGAAAAAATCTAAAAATAATTTTTTTGTCTGAAAACATTTTTTTGTAAGAATTACCTTATTTGACAAATTCTTTGAAAAAAAGTTTTTCTCAAAAAGACGATTTTTCCAAAAAAAACTTCATGAAGAGTTTTTTTTCATTTGCTGCCCCCACTCTGCCAGCGATGTGTTTTCCTCTGAAACCTGCATGTAAGCCATGTTGTAAATTCATATGTTGCGTGTTGCTTTTTAAGGCAGTTTTTATCTAAACAATTATCGCTAACCTTTGTTTCTTTTATACCTTTCTCCTTTGTATTCTCTCAACGAAATCGCATGTCCTTTGCCAGGAACGTAAAAACAGGGGGTGATTGCGGATTTTATCCTCCCACTTTTTGGCAAGTTGGGGATGATACAGCATATGCATTCATGCCCCACGGATTTGTCTGATACTAGTTTGTACCAAGCCATAATTTTGTCACAATCACCAGTTACTGCATATAGCTTGTATACACAGAGTATTTTATCTTATATTTTTTATCAAATTCATCATTTTAATACTGCAAAATCATGTCGAGTCGAAGGATGTCTTCAAGTTAAACATTTTCTGAAACATTACGTTTACCCCTACAGTTTCGCTAAACATCTAAAAAGATTTTGTGTCGTAACCAGTACAATCATCCTGACTGCAGCTAATACGTTTGTTCATCCCCTCAGTCAGGAAAAGAAAATTTCAATTCGTTTGTTCATTCCCCTCAGTCCTCAGTCACGAAAAGAATTGTTCATCCCGCCATCAATGAAAAAAATTACGCCCTTGTCTTTTTCAGTCTACTCACCCTACCCTTTCAGGTGCTGGAAAATGGGAGGCTATCCTTGTTTTACTCATTTCAGAGTTATCCAGTGCTACAACTGCCACGTTAGTAAAGCTTATCTAATTCTAGGAACAACTGTCATTCTGGTGCAAGTTAAGAGCCCTGCAGAATTGGACAACAAGGTCTACTACCAACATTTTTACAAACATGCATGATGAACTTTCTAATGCTTGTTATGGTCTTGTCTTCCATGGTACGCTGCTATCCAACCGCAATCAGGGAAATGCCAACACACCTTACGAAATGCTGCGATTCATGGCATGCGTTTTTTAATTCTCGCTTACCGTAACAACAGCCATATTTTAAATTGACTGAAAACACAGATTATTATAAAAGAAATTAGACATCGTTTTGAGAATGTAAAACAACTTGTCATAGAAAACAAGCTTAACGATGATTTATTGGCTAAAAACTTCCGTAAAAATAGAAGTGCAATATATGGATTTACAACATGGTTTATTCGCAAACTTATATGGGAAACGCTTCATTGGCAGAGTTGGACGGAGTAATGAAAACTTCAACATGAAATTTTTTTTCTTGAAAATTAAATTTTTTGAAAAAAATGTTTTTTTTCAGCTTGAAAAAGTTTGCCAATTACAACAACTTTTTTACAACCAACCTATTTTTGTGAAAACAAATATGTCTTGATATTTTTTTAACTAGAATTTTTCACAAAAAATTATTTTTGGAGTAATCTTTTTAATGCAACATAATTTTTACGTGGCGCAAACGGGCCATCTCAGCCGTGTTCTCAGTAATGGGCAAACCGCGGTCTACGAAACTAAAAACGGTTTAGGTTAAGGTTTTTTAAAACTGGTCATCATCTACCTACAATGACCTGCGAAATCAAAAGCGCTTGGTCATTTTATGCCAGTGAAAAATCGAGAAAGTTGAGCAAACTATGTGCACAGGAACGCTGTGAATTTAAGCGTTTTGATGTGAATCATTAAATGAATCTATCCTTAATTCCGACGGATAAACGTAAATGTCGGGCATCGAAAAACCTTGTGCTGTCCAGTCGAGTATTGCCCGACAGTTTGTCAATCTTCTCTGATGTATTTGATTGAATAGCCGTGTTTGAGTCAATTTCGGTCGGTGTGATGAGGTTGCTATGAGATTGTTGACAAATGCACTGAATTTTACTGGATGATCCACACAGTTGCAGTAATAGTTGGACGACAGCCGGGTCTTATGGTAGATGAGTTCAGAGCCGCAAGGACCTGGATAGTGGGTACAGCAGAGAAGTGAATTCTGTTTTGCATTTCTCTAACGCAGTGGTTTTCAATCGGTGGGCCATGGCCCAGTGGTAGGCCATATAACGCTTTTTCCAGTGGGCCACAGAGCTTGGCATAAATCGGAATGAAAACCGTTATGAGACTTTTATAATGATGTCATTATGATCAAATAAGACAGGCAAATAGCAAGAAAATCGACCTGAATGTTACATTTATGACATAACTCCTACTTAAAAACGCTAGCTGAAGCTGTATTTACGAGAATTGCTATGCTATGGCATAGCACTGCAATTGTTATAGCACAGCAGCTAATGCTAAGCTGGAGTTATAGAAGTGTTAAATCTATGATATTTTAAGCTTTAACAGCACGAGTATAGGCAAAATATGGTGGCTACTTGTCGGAAAAGTTTGTAATTAACAACCATGTGGGCTACCCTAAATTCTTTTTTAATTAGCCTAACAATAATCCATCTGTTTAGACTTAGTGCATTTTAAGCATGTCAGAAAGAAAATAATGATGATTATATAAAATGTGGGTTTGCCACATTCATTGATCGAGGAGAAGAAAAGTGTCAGTACGTCATTTGCTACCGTCATGGGCGAAATTTGGTGGGGGACACGGGGGAAGGTTCCCCCCACTTTTTCAGGCGGGGGGGACATGACATATCATGTCCCCCCCACTTTTTTCTCGTATTTGGAGAGGATTCAAAAATAAAAATGATGTTTGTCATGTTTTGTGTGAAGAGCTATCCATGTTAAATGGTAGGCCACACATAGCCAAGTTGATGTTGAAACAGAGTTTAGTTTGGCATCACTGATTCTGTTAGTTTTGAATTTTGGCTTCGATAAAATAATTTGCAGCATTGTTTAAGTTTCTAGAGACCGTGAAAAATGTTTAATTGCTTTTGTCGGACATTTTACCCTGTGGTATCCTGTTAGAAGCGTTATTTTCTTGTAACAGTGAGAGTGTTGCAGCTGCACATGTGAGAGATCACAGTATAGCCATTATTTGTTTCTGCAGAAATGTAACTGGCTGTGCTGCAACGTTGGTTGCCACGTATTCTGAAACAGACAGCGTATAGTTTAGTGATGTTAGTGTATATAATGTTAGAAAGTTAGATTAGCAGGCAAATCTCTGCAGTGGCGTAGCAAGGGGGGACCTGGGGGCCGCGGGCACCGGGCGGCACTTTAATGGGGGCGGCACATCGCTGAACAAAAATTAATTTTTGAAAAAAGCTTAAAAGTTCTAGTTTTTCGTTATTATCTTAAATACATTTTTAAATGTTTTACAGCTTTTCCATTTTCATGTTTAGAAGCTCTAGACTGGTAGGCTAGCCTAAAAGAACACGACATGTGGCTTTGGAGAGAGTGAATTGATAAAATGTTTGGGGGGCGAAGAGTTTTCTGAGGGGCCCAAACTTGTTAAACTGTGTCCAATAGTTTTAAACTACGTTCAAAATATTTTTCCAAGGGGAGCGAAAATTTTTCCTGCGCCCCCTATTTACGGGCATGCTAGCGTGGGGGCCAATTGTGCCCCAGTCCCTACATCTTCCTCGCCAGACAAAGCCATTTCAGCCATCTCATTCAAAGGTCCTTTGCACAAAGGAAAGACATGACATTCGACCGCAGACTAAAAACGTTAGGGCTTCAGTTGTTTTCGGTTTATATTGCTCCTCCTTTCAAAATCCGATAAAACAATTTTGCGTGAAATCACGGTAAATAATTAAGGCTAGCTTAATCTTTTTTCTCGTATCTTTGGTTTCTCAGTAACTCCCCAACTGCACATCATAAGATCTCCTGGCACCTAAGCATTAGCGACGATAGCCCAGTGGTAGAGTGTCCGCCTCTCAGTTGGAAGGTTGTGTGTCCAACTCACAGACCCTGAGTGACTCGCCGTGGTGTTCCTTGGGCAAGATCATTAGCCTAAATTGCCCCGGAAATAAGCATTTTTCAGGCGTTGGCATGCCGCTAAATGCCGCCGCCAAAATTATAAAAGAACACTTCTTGGCACATCTCATGCTATTTTTAATGTTCAGTGGGGTATTTTCAATAACTGCCATAAGCTGTAGCCAAGTCATGAGGTGGGCCTATCAACATTAAGTTTTGGCGATTGAAGTGAAGAACTTTGCAAAGATAGCTTTTCTCAGTTTTAATATAATTTCTGTTTTTCTGCATGACGTAAAAGTGCCGGAAAATGGCGTTCTTGAAGCGGGGTAGTGCAGTTGGTGTATTTTCGTAGGTAACTTTGAGTTCAGATTGTAGGTTTCAACTGCAGGTGGAGTGAATAAGAGCCAGACGATAGGCAACATGGTTTTCGTGAAGTCGCCTTTGTTCAACGGTACACTTTAAACATTGGCAGTCTTAGAAAAAGTTATTTCAACAAGAAAAGTTTAAAAAAGGTGTTGCTCTCATTTTGATGAATTTGAGGCAAGAACTTTGGTCTGAAAAACTAAAGCAAGGGTAAACGATATGTTTAGATATGATTGTGGTTAACGCTTTTATTAAAAAGAGCGTTAATCGAAATGGTTGTACAGCTAGGCAATGGCTGCACTGAATAAAGTTGTTCATCGCAATAACCGTCGAACGTAAGACATTGTAATCATTGCTGAGCATCCAAAAGACCTATGTCCCAGCTGGCATGGTTTGGTAATACAGTTTTCGAAATAGATATCTGTTGGTAACTAGTTCCGTCGCCACGGGGGTTTTGGTGGTGGAAAGTTTGACGAAACATGTGGGGTTCGTATATGCCTATGCAAAGAAAGCAAAAAACAGAAAAATTGATAATGAAAAAGGTGGCGACAGGCAGAAAAAGCAAGAATCATAATCCACAATCAAAAACAAGACACATTTCAGTTTGTTAGCGTTTGATTATGATTTTGAAGATGCTTTATTAATCCTTGTATCTTTAATTTGCACGAAACATGAACTTCCATTTAAAATTTTTGAAAGCAAATTTGAGGGGTGTAAAGGAAGGCACTTTTATGGTCGGCCCCGGGCGGCACATGGCCTCGCTACGCCACTGAATCTCTGCGAAGCTTCTGATGAAGACAAAAAGCAGCACTATTGTGGAGACTTAGTCTTGGGATGGGGAGTTTCGCAAAACATTGTTTTCAACCATAAGTGAACAGGATTTCAATCAAAACGTTGTAGAAGTAGCCTACAGCATTTACCTAGCTGCATATTGACCTAGAGCTCAAAACTTAAGGACTTGACTCGGAATTAAGGATGAAATATACATTTATCCCCGCTTCTCGTAATGTCGCGACAATGGTGACCAACAAATCCAAACAATATTTTGTCCGTGACTCTTACACTTTGCGACTTAGTGCCTGTGCTGAATATATTGGTTCGTAAGTCATCTCATTTACTTAAGTTTAACCAAACCCACAATGCAGCAATGTTTTCATCCAAGTGCGAAACATTTGCTTTACAGATACATCACATCTACGCAAGCAAGGGGGACTGGGGTTAAGTCCCCCCTTTAGCTTGATATTTTACAAAAACGTTTTTGCCTGCGCAAAGGATATTAATTGTTTTCGCATACATTTTGCTTGTTAATTTGTCGTGTTAATGAAATACCACGGAATGAATTTGCGTCCAAATTTCAAGGAACATTGTAAATGGGCCAAAAAGTGATAATTAGGTTTTGGTGGGAATCTGGGTTATCGTCTGCATCCAGAAACCTTCCCACAACTTTTTGGAGACCTTTCGTCCGCTACGCATGTCTTAAGATTGCGTTCGCGATAGTTCACTTTATCTGAAAAATTTTTGTTTAATTTGTCTGCTGTGTCTGATCAGAGCATGCGCTGAGCGCATTGGCTACATTAGCAATATCTGTAGCATGATAGAACTGTTGCACGAGTTCAAAAACCGCAGTTGTTAATATAGAAGCATTCAAACATTTGATAATGTTTCAGCAGGGAAAAACGACAACTAAAAGTTTGCTGGACTTCTACACATAACAAAAAGTCGAAAGTTTTCTTGCGTACTTCATGCGCATTCTCAATTCTTGTGTAGTTTAGCAAAATTTGATCTTGCAAACAGTAGAGTGCGTCAGACAGCCCAGTGGCACACGTTCTATGCTCCACTGCTCTGATTCGACGAGACAATAGCAATCCTCATTTTGCAGTTGTAAAATACCCTGACGTAGTAATGAGTGTGTTTTATTCCCCTATTTTAACGCGATGTCTGATATTTTTGCAGTTATGAACTGTTGTGTAGTACGGTTGAGTTTATTTCCTCCGATATCCTAACCTGGAGAGCTGATAGTTTATATTCAGTACCATGACACATAAATTAAGGGGAGCGTGTGCAGAAGGATATCCATAGCATGTCAAGTCATGTCATGTTTGCGCTGTAAGTACACAGTAATAGAACAATATTTGTAAAGCCACAACAGTGACCCACACCAAGCGAATCTATCGCAATTTATTGCGTAAGGAAACTAGTTTCGTGTATTACACATCTTCAGTCCTGCGCAAAAGTCGACATATGAAACAAAAAGAAAAAATTACGCACTGTTGCTAAGATCAAACCTCAAGGTTACAAAAATTGAAGATTACCAAAATTTAGCACAA
>Ga0210059_1015250_pt1 | contig 11252 bp, 8 predicted proteins | sample Ectturendosymbi2_FD_188042 | JGI IMG/M metagenome (GOLD analysis project Ga0210059, IMG submission 188042) | Ecteinascidia turbinata endosymbiont from Florida, USA - Sample 2 (SPAdes) (version 2) | ecosystem: Host-associated > Tunicates > Ascidians > Unclassified | place: Key West, Florida... | reverse complement strand
GCTTTTGGTCGATTGTGGCTTTTATTTTCTGAGTCACGTTGAAGAATGTGGCTTTCTTAAGTGTGACTCAGCAAATAAAAAGCTTTTTGTACACCTTTTGGAGTGTCACGAGTGGTCAGAGGCCCATTTCAGTTGCCTGCACCAGGGTCTACGCCAGAGATGTAAACGGATCTCATTTTGAAGTCCGATCCCGCCCCGAGATTTATTTTTGAAGCCCAATTTAGGCCCAGCCGGAGCAGTTTCATTTTTACGAAGGCTCCGCAGCCCTAAAGTCTTTCAAAACATAAAATCACAATTTTTGCACACAACTTGAAAATATAGTAATCGTTCCTTTATTCATATCGGTAAAACAACAGCGCAATTCTGTTTACAGAAACTCTAAGTTGTGAAATGCATTACCAAAAAGACTTGTCAAGTGGACCATAGCGTACTTTTATGAAATTATATAAGCAGCCGCTCTTACAAATATAGTTATAATACTGCTTGATATACATGTATCTACACACATCCTCCTATGTGTTCCACTCTCGTTATTGTCAGGCAGTTGCCGTTTCTGAATGTAATCAGTTCGACGCCAACTGACCATGGGCGCAATTTGGTGGGGTCACAGGGGAAGTGTCCCCCCACTTTTTCAGACGGGGATGACATAATACGCCATGTCCCCCCACTTTTTTCTCTTTAGGTTTTGAATTTGGTGAGGTTTCAAAAATAAAAGCGATGTTTGTCACGTTTTGTGTGATGAGCTTTTCATGTTAGGTGGTAGGCCACACATAGCCATGTTGATGTTGAAACAGAAGTTTGATGTGGTATCACTGATTCTTTTAGTTTATAAATTGTTAGCTTCGATAAAATATTTTTTTAGCATTTTTCGAGTTTCTAGAGACCGTGAAAGAAGTTTAACTGCTTCTGTCCGACATTTTATCCTGTGTGGTATACTGTTAGAAAGGTTATTTCCTTATAACAGTGAGAGTATTACAGCTGCACATGTGAGAGACCACAGTACAGCCACGATTTGTTTCGTGCAGAAATGTAACTGGCTTTGCTGTAACGCTGGCTGTCACGTATTCAGAAACAGACAGCGTATAATTTAATGATGCTAGTCAAGCTGGTGTATATAATATTAGAAAATTAGATTTTCAGGTAAATCTCTGGGAAGCTTTTGCCGATGACAAAAATGCAGCACTATTGTGGAGACTTCGTTTAGGGATGGGGAGTTTCGCAAAAGACTGTTTTCAACCATTAGTGAACAGGATTTCAGTCAAAACGTTGGAGAAGTAGCCTACAGTATTTACCTAGCTGTATATTGACCTATAGCTCAAAACGTAGTGACTTGAATTCGGAAATAAGGATAAAATACACATTTATCCTAACTTCTTGTAATGTCGCGACAATGGTGACCAACAAAACCAAGAGATATTTTTTCCTTGACTCTTACACTTTGTACTTGTGCTGAATGCATTGGTTCGTTATTCATCTGATTTTCTTGAGATTAACCAAACCCACAATGCAGCAATGTTTTCATCCAAGTGCGAAACATTTGCTTTACAGATACATCACACCTGGTTTTGTTGCACATACTTTTCGTGTTGAAGGTGAAACATGGTACTTTTTTGCCAATTCACCGTTGTGCAGTTAATTTAATCTAAAATATATTTTTGTGTCGTTACGCAAGCAGAACTCTTAGAATGAAACTTTTGACGTGGTGCAGAGTAATAAGTCTGGCCGGGCTTTTCGGTTCGGCTCGGGCGTAAGTTTGTCAAAATATTTCGGGTCAATTCGGGCCTGTATACAAAACGTTTTTATAACATTAAGAGTAACGACTTTTTTCTTTCGTGACATAGATTTGTTGTGCTCACCGCGCAGCTGTGTTTTTATTCTCTGCTGGAATTAGTCTCACACTGTTTTTGAGAAGGCGACAGCGGTGAGGAAATTAGTACGCGATGGCGTTGCGTCGAAAAGATCAATCACTCACGCGATTCTGGGCTTGTTTTAAGAAGCCTACAAGCCGGCTTTTCATGTCTACAGAGCTATCCTACAAAGTTTCTTTTATGCCTATAGCGCCATCGTAGATAGTTTCGTGATAGTTTCTTTTTCCTTGAGAAACATTACAGTATATTCCGCAGTACGATGATTATCGTTGACTAACATACTACGTTTGTGCCAGATTATGCCAATGTCTTGGTCAAGGTTGTTGCTATTTGCGGTGTGATAAACCCTGTATCTGCTACTACACCTGCACACAATGTTTTTTGTTACTCCGCAGTTGCGCATATCTTAACTACCTCGGCTAATTTGGCTTTCAGGCCTAAATCGGGCTTCAAAAATAAATGTCGGGCCCGAGCCGGGTTCGGGCTTGTGAATTCGGGCTCGGACCGGGTTCAGGCTTCAAAATGAGGCCCTTTTACAACTCTGTGTGGGTATGTACGCAGGGGCCAACAATGGGAGATTGAAAGGATACATCCTCCACCCACCAACAGTAACAACAGATTGAAATCATGTCGTGAAGTAGGCTGCGCTAATTTTAGGCCAAATGTTTTTGTTGCTGGTGAGAGGATATCAATGGAGATTTTGGTAGGGGTGGGGCTGCATGCATAATGCCCAGTAGCATTAAAAGGATTTGTATCTTTTTCAAAAAATGGAAATATGCAAGAAAAATATCGTCTTTGTAACGTTAATCAACTTGAACAAGACATCAAATCGCGCTGTAACCCACACTTATAAAATGCATGAAAACTGAAATGTTCTACTTTAAGAGTGATATGCACTTGCGACCAATGCCATTCAGGCTTTTGTGCACTCCAACTGACAGCTCTGATAAAACCCAAGTGATGTGTTCTGCTATATTGCTGTGCTTGTTTACACATCCAGATACGTGGAAGCAGGCTGAATTACAGTACCGTGTCCAGCAACAAATTTAAGTATATTAATATGTAAATCATCTGCAAGGACAAAGCGTGATTAGTGTTGCCCTCAAAACACCTCTAGAAATAAAATTGGGAAACTGTATATATAAAATATCACTTCTGCATCGACCCGATCTCTATATTGGTTTCACACCAAGCTGTCCCCCCACATTTTACAACAAAATTGCGCCCATGCAACTGACCATTTTCCTCTATTGTTTGTTGTAATTGTTTCGATGCTTGCTGGCAATTATGCGTCATTGTTTGTTGTAGTTCTTGTGTTTTTTGTTTTTGTTCTTGTCTTTTTGTTCTCTTCTTCCCTTTTTGCGTTAATTATGCTCTGTGATTGCCTTGCTTTTTGTTCTTTTCAGGTTTAGCTGACTTGTTGACCTCGCGGTGATTTCGCCAATCCTCGCATTTTTTCGTCACTACACGAAGTGTTTTATATCACGCGTAAAAATACAATTGATTGATTGACTGATTTCAAGTAACTGCGAGTGAATGCATTTCAATAAAATCTAGCTTGTTCACCACTTTTGTCTAAATGCTGAATTTTTTATTCTCTTAGGTATAATTCAAGTCGTGTCACGAGTCGAAAATTTATGAATTGAGTCAATTTCCTCAAAAATGATGCTCGAGTCATAAGTTTAACATTCAACTCGAGTATAGTCGTCACACGATCTTCGCAAACAGTAACTCAAGTCAAGTATAGCGAAAGAAAACTGTGACTCGAGTCGATTCAAGTCGAGCCATTGATTAGCTCTCAATTACAGGTCAAATTCGTAGAAAATACTAAGGCGAATGCTTTCTGTGCTAGTTTCAACTACTTTAATTTTAGGGAAAAGTTTTTGATTACGCGAGTAAATTTTAAGTAACATTTTGAGATTTTAACAAGCAAAAATTTTATGTCCCATCATTGCGAGTTTAATTCAAAGCTGAATAAGCACATCGTGGCCTTGAATACCGATTTAGATGCTGCCGTGTGCAAAAGCTTACGAAATGTAAAAAATAGCTCATAAAGATTGTTTATCATTGCATCCACGTTGGGACACAAGTCGCACCACACACAAAAAGTGAAGGTAGTTGAGGCTGAAAACGGTATTGGAACTTGAGTAGCTTGAAATTTTATAAACTGAAATAATGACTATATTTTCATCAGTCTGTGTACGTTATACTTTTGTGCCACACAAAGCTTCCCCTTCACATAGCGAGAGATTTGCGCACCAAATGGCAACGGTAGTTTTTGAATTATTCATCTATCAATAGGCATCCCCGTTTTGTATAAACGAAGAGAAGCTCAATCTCTACTCCAGGTCATTAGTCAAAATAACGGTATTTTACGTTTCTAACCTACAGAGAAAGTCGTTTGGTAAAATCTCAAACACTGTGAAACTGTGGTAAACATTGCACGGAGTTGCTGCAGATTCTTATTGTGAAAAGTATAGCCACAATTATCGAAAACATATTATCTTTTTCGGCGTTTCGACGTTGTCATAAGCAGTCTTCAGGCAAGTATAATAATTGAAATATACCCGCGATAGAGAAAATGTGAAGACGCGGTTTGAAGGCATTCGTGCAAAGCCACCGTGAGATCCAGATGGAAGATATCCATCGCTTGACAGCGAAAGTGTTAAACAACTGCCAAATATGGAAATCGAATGACTTTGACAAAGATCATTTGATTAACCTGCAACAATGATGACCAAACTGGACTTAAACTAACTTTTGGTGCGTTTAACAACAGACAACTATCTATTGAAAGGAATTCTGTCACAGCCAGGAATCAGATACCAGCATGATCTTATCAGAGTATATCATATATCTTGCGCCTGGGGATTTAACATCTTCAGCACTTATTTGAATAGATTCTATCACCTCTATGACGGGCACTAACGATTAACAGGTATTTTGAGGAAGACAAAACAAAAGCACCTATGAAATATTTCGAATTTGTGCCATATGGACTTAGAAGTGCTGCAGGTGAGGAGTGTAGATCTTGCATGTGGTGGTTGTGTCCCCCGCTTGCGAACATCTCTGTTCAAGAAAACATTTATGAAAACAAAATTCGTTGCAGCAGTATCATTTTAGACATTTATATGCAAAAGTTTCCCCTCCCAAACAGCTAGAGGGTTGATTGACCTACCTTTAGCCTACGAAAGGCAGCAATAGTTTCTTCCACAAACTTGCTCCATTAATGTTGAGTTTGGAGATTGCATTTGCGCAGGACCGTGGAAATAATCTTTCAAGTTTAGGTTCAACAGGCAGGCACGTCCTTTCTCTTGATAAGATCCAATCACCTACATCGTCCTTCATTTATGGAGTTAAAGAATATCTCGTTCCCATTCTAGGTAATTATTGTTGCTCAAACCCAGAATAAACTATTTCTGCCACTGATGAATTTGAGTTAGGCCCAGTCGCTTGGTGAAAGGAAATGTCAATGATTCATGGATAAAATGGATTGAATTATTGAACTGATACGTGATCTATTTCTGCGAGCACATTGCAAAATGTTCTAAATTCATAATTTCCACATGCAGTTTGTGATAGATCGTTGTGCACGATAGCATGACTTCGTTTGAAATATTTCCATTGATTGTACAGGACCACGTAATACCGCAAGGCAAATTGACACTCAAGCAGGATTTCTCTTTTGGCGCAGGTGAGGAACACAACTTGCAGCTTTCACGCGAAAAGCGAGCAAAAGCACTCTTCTGCAGGAACTCCAAACAAGGAAACTGGTTTTGTGCAGTTTAAGATCAACTTGAATGTTTATTTTTGCGAAATCAGTTTTTTTATTCGTACTTGGTGAAACACTAATTTCGTCTGATTGACATAGCCCGTTTCTTATTCAGATCTCTTTGAATGAAAAACTGGAGATATCTGCTACAGGAGAAAATAACTTTTTTTCACCGAATATGAACAGATGAACTCATTCTGTAAAAACAAACGCTGACATTGCTTATTTAGGTATTTAGTTATATCATGTTCCGTAAATGCGTGGACGGTATTGTAAATGCGTGGACGGTACTTTGTCATTGCCAAACCCTTCTCTTTCTTGGCTGTTTTTCATACTCAGAGCCTACGTGAAGAAGGGCGCACAACTGAAGAATACACTTTCAATTTAAATATTGTAATCTGATTTAATGACCTGTAAATTGGTAGTTGTTATCTAGCAACATGGATGAGTTGTAACAAAACAATTTCAGAGGACAACCCAACAAAAATATCAAGTGAACTATATAATTCGCAAATTTCCTGTTCTGCAATCTTGTGCTAAATGACAAATATACAGATAGAGCAAGCAAGGCTGTTGGATGATGATGCAGACCGTTAGATAAGTGAAAAAGAAATTTTTCTGCCCAACGCATAAAGTAATTCAGCGACGTCAATCACGTGACGCTGAACAATTCTGGCGTCACATGTGATGTATAGCGATACTCGATAAGCAGTGTTTTTGATAACTTTTCTTAAGTTCTGCACAAAATAAATACAAAAAAAATATCATTTTGTTTGCGTTTTAGAGGACATGAAAGCTCTTGTTTCAAAGTTTCAGGGCTCTGTTAATGTTGTGCTTAAACTTTCCATACTCCACTTTATTTACTCCACGTTCTTCACTATACATCGCCTATATGCAGCGCACGCTGAAATGTTTTTTTCCAAAATGTTTGTACTCCGATTTTCGTGATTTCATTGCAAGCAGTTGCCAACTTTCATTTACCCGTTCATACAGCACAGTAAATTACAAATAAAAAGAAGCAACACTATACGCTTTCAACAGTACATATGCTTCGAATAAATTCTGTAAGCGCGGACCTACAGATTTCTAATTTTCCGGTTTCCTGTAATAGCCTACAAGCATTAACATAAGAGACGAATGCATGGGCATCGAAAGGATTTTTCCAGGGGGCTAATACTGGATTTTTCCAGAAGTAGCCAAAAAGATCTTTCCAGAGGGGGGCCAAAAGTGGTGAAATTTCGTTTTTCCCTCTCGAAACTAAGAAAACAACCTTTATTGCTAAAATTGTAATAGGAAAATGTCAAATTTCAAAATCCAGGAAAGGCCTTGTCCCCCTGCCACTCCCTTGCGACGCCCATGGACGAATGCCTTTCGGGAGTCGAAAACGTCATCATGTGCATCTTTTTCATATGTATTCCCAGGACTTCCTTAAAATTTGTTGGAGCGTGGAAGTTGGTTCCGTAGTGCTGGTTCTGCGGGCCAGAAAGGGAAGCTCTTTGGCAAAATCAATTTTGCAGGAGACGATGTGTCCAACGCAGAACCGTCACCAGAAAATTTTCAATAGAAGGCTTTGCATTTCTGTGGGGGGGTCTTTGGGTTTGTGCGGGAGAGCTGGACACTCTAAAGATTGACAAAAACTCAACTGATTTATAGTGTTTCATGTTTAATTTGGGGGTCTTGGAGCTTTGTTTGGGGAGGCTAAGTCCCCAAAATCCCCCGTGGCGGCGGGACTGGTCCAACGTGACGATCACCCTTGCTCTTACCGCGTCATAAACTGGTTAAAAGAAATGCACGCTCAATTATGAAATTTGCTAGTGAAGGGTATTTTCCCCAGCATGGGCGTCCGCAGTATTTTTTCCAGGGTGGGGCAACATTTTGCTTGTCCTTTTAAGATTGCTGACGATGCAATGCAAATTGACGTTCACGAAACGCTTTACCTCTTCTACGCCCCAAAAGGTAATGCCCCATGTCATGGGCGTCGGAAGAGGGAGGTCAAGCCCTCCTGGATTTTGGGCAGGGAGAGGTCAAGCCCCCCTGGATTTTGAAATTTGACATTTTCCGATACATTTTTAGCAAAAAAAGGTTGAGTTCTTAGTTTCGAGTGGGTAAAGAGAATTTTCACCACCTATGGCCTCCCTGGATAAATCTTAATGGCTACCCCCTGAAAAAATCCACAATTGGCTTCCTTGGAATAAATCCTTCCGACACCCTTGTTACGGCAACAGTCATAATAATGCTCTTCATTGGGAGCAAGCACGATAATCTACAAAATATAGGCTATTTGCAGATTTTCCAAACAGGGTACATTTTTTCAATGAAGCATTGCCATGGTTCAAACCACAAATTAAGACATTATTTTGTCCAACAAAACTTGTCAGCACCACTCAGAAACAAAAGCTGCAAACGCGTAAGATCTCGTCCAAAGCGATCAGTCACACTTTCAATAAAACCTTGCTTGTCTTTGCTGATTTGTTCACGGTGAACGCTCATCATACATAAACCGGGCAAGCGTTCATCTAACATTGTCGATTGAAGCCATGCTTTCACTCTTCGCAAAGTACCAAACGATTAATTCGTATTTCCACAAGCCTGCATAGACGTACTTTAACAAGTCACGTAGTTTTATATACTGTGCGAAAAGAACGAAAAGAAGTGTTGGTTAATCAGGCCCAAGGCTGGATTTAGACATGCGGAAGCACCAGGCTGTCTTATGAGGAGGTCATCAGTACCTCAAGGAAATATTATTATCAGTAAGCTCAGCTCTAAATATGTAATCATAAGTAAAATCGTACATTAAACTTAGTTTAAATAATTTTTTGATTAATGCAAGATTCTAAAAACAGTTGAAAAAACACAATGTTTGTTCAAAAAATTTTAATAAGATTAAGATTCTACGAAATGCATCTTACTGTAAAATACAAGACCAAGTAAACAAAATAACCTTCTACTGTTGATCCGAAAAATCTTTGTTTCTAATACTGTTATTACTACCTTTTTTTATTATTCACATTAAATATGTTAAACCAGCCTTAACCAAGAGGCTTACGGCTAATGACTGTAGAGGCCCCCAGTTTGTGGAGGCACCTAGGAAGGTGCCCATTTTGCCCTGCCCTAAATCCGGCACTGATTAAGTAATTCACTCAGATACGTTGGTCAGGTTCACAGTCTCACATCAACAATGGAGTTTTCAAACTTACAGAAGCATTGCTTCTTTTCACACATAAAACTAGGTGGCTTATCGCTAACAACAGTCACTGCTTCGCTGCATTACCTGCCAAGATGTCTGTGTTCAACACTCACATGCGACAAAACGCAGCTACTACCGTAACTTGAAGTAAACCTTGAAGCAGGGGTGGGGAACTTATTTACCAGGGTTGCGGAGTCGAAGGTAAAATATCCGACTCCGACCTTTCCAAAATTTCCGACTCCCGACTCCGACTCCTTAACATAAAGGGAATGAAATTTGGCTGTTAAAATCAATGGAAATTGTGGTGCACAGCAAGATATCTCTGTTTCAACAAAAGTTTCAAAAGAAATTGTACCATTTCAACAGGAATTCCCAATTTAAGAGTGTGATGTAAAAAATAATCCAATTTGACATCCGGAGTCGGAGTAGGACAAAAGAATCCGACTCCGACTCCTAATGTTGTTAGGAATCCGACTCCGACTCCACCCAAAAACCCCCAACTCCTTACGACTCCGACTCCGGCTCCATCTCCGCAACCCTGCTTATTTATATTTACTATCACGAGCCGCATAAATTGTGAATTATTCGTGGCGGGCCGCAAATAACAACTGCTTGATTCCTAAAACTCTACCTCCATCTTACTATGAGGGATGCAGGCTTCTTATTACATCCTACCTTAAGTACCTGCTTATCGTGGTGTTTCATTTTGACGCGATGTTGTGTTCCAAAATGGGTAACGAAAATTCTGATGCGGGCCATATCAAATGTTGTCTTGGGCCACAGGTTCCCAACCCTGCTTTTGAAGATTTGTTGCCATGTCTACATGACACCAGAACAGTGAACTTGACTCTTGTGCTGTGTGAATGTCATATTGGCAAATAAACTTTCATTGCATGAATTATACCAACTGATCGGAATTTAAGCTGCTGACTTTAGGCTTTTTAGAAAATTTTAGTTGTTAGTCCCAATGTCCATGGAGGGAAAATCCCCGTTCCCCCCCCTGCGGACGCCCATGTTCCCAAGTGTTGCTATGCCTGTAGGAGCAAATTTATTTTTTTTTAATTTTCGATTTTGCTATGTCCGCAATTATTGGCGTACAAAAAAACATAAATTACTTAATTAATCCTGTATGGATTAATTAGGAGATTAATTAATTAATTATCGTTTTTTGGCCATAACTTGCCAACCACAAATGCCAGAAGGTCAGTCAAGGGCTCGAAAGATGCGGATTTTTGCCTAGTGGAGTTTAAAAGACTAAACAAAGAAATTACACCTTGAACTTTTTTCTCAAGCCCGGATGACATCATCCAAGTCCAAAAATCCCTTGATCCTCACCCACTCATCACATCACCCCAAAAAAGGTTCAAACCCGAATGTTCCCGGATTTTTTTAAATCGAAGCTAGAAGACTTTTTGCTTCTTTAGAGGGCTTGAATAGCTCTCTAGCTCTATTGGTTGGAAAGTTATGACTGGACAAAGTCCAAGCTACTATAGTGGCTTTGAAGTTCTTAAAGGTTTAACCAATAATTTTTAAAACATTTTTCATGAGGGTGTGCATTCGTCCCTTAATTTAAAACAAACGATTCAACTCATATTTGACAAAAAATGCTATGAACATTTTGTATTTCCACCCTTGTTTGTGATCACTTTTTGCAGGCGACCTGTCATGCTGTCAATGAGTTTGTACCAGTAGTATTAATACGGAGAGATCTCTTTCTTTCAAACTTCTCTGATGGTAGTTTGAAGACATCTAAGACTGGAGGGGTGCTCTCCACAAATTTTTATGGGATTCAAATCAGGACTATTAACTGGCCACTCCAGAAATTTTGGGGCCAAATGGTGCTTCACAACGTTGCTTCAATGACATGGAGCACCAGCATGCATAAGGACTTGGCAGTTATGAAATTGCATGTGGAGCTCATGCTTGTGCTTTAGCAATTTAGCACATTTTTCACCGTTCACAGTGGTTTAGTGGTTCCTGGCAACAGAAAATAAAGTCCAGCTGTTCCCATGGAGGGCATTGCTCCTCATACCATTTGGCTGGGTGTGTTTTACAGTGGAGATGTTTTTTTTCATTGTACAGCTTTTCAACAGGCCTCCAAACACGATATTTTCGAACAGAAAACTGTGACATTAAAGATTCACCCGAAAAAAGTACATTTTTCCACATCTGTAACTATAGTCATTTGCAATATGCAATAGGAGCTTGGGGTGGCGTCGGTAAGACAAGTCTTCGACGGTTGAACGTATTGCACAACAAAATAACAAGAGCTATGACTTATAGTTCATTTCGATCCAAGTTAAAACCACTATACAAGTATCTTAACCTCCTTAAAGTGGATGACATATATAAACTGGAGATAGGTAAGATTATGCATAAAATGCACGCCGGCAACCCACCTGACAATTTTCAACAACTCTTTACT
>Ga0210059_1015249_pt1 | contig 11252 bp, 6 predicted proteins | sample Ectturendosymbi2_FD_188042 | JGI IMG/M metagenome (GOLD analysis project Ga0210059, IMG submission 188042) | Ecteinascidia turbinata endosymbiont from Florida, USA - Sample 2 (SPAdes) (version 2) | ecosystem: Host-associated > Tunicates > Ascidians > Unclassified | place: Key West, Florida... | reverse complement strand
AGAGCAATGATCCTCAACCCACGGGCCACGAAATAACAAAATGTATACTGGTGGTGACCCCACTCGCTTTCTGGGCATGTGATTGGTCGATTCTTCCCATAGAAACGTTGTTGCGAGAGTGCTCCCAGGACGCGGTAAAACTGTCAAGCATTGACCGGTCCACGGTTACAAAAGGGTTGGGGACTACTGCATTAGTGTAAATCTTTCAAACACTTGTTGTAGATATAAAAGATTGTTTGTGACACCCATAGCGTTCTCAGTTTGGTGTAGCTTCTGAAAAATAGGACCTATCTTTTTGGAGCTTCTTCAAACTTTTTGTGAATTAATGATAAAAGGCGATTTGAACTGTGGTGATTCCCTGAAAGATCGCATAGTTCGACCAACAAAAATGTCCATTTTTTTGGCCTAGAAAAGGTAACGACTTTTGTTTGATACCCAACAATTTTCGCAGAAAAACTGGGGTATTTAAGCAAGTGAAGACTTTTTGGTGCCCTCTTATTTGACTGCCCCCCCAAAACGCCTGGTCTGGATCCGCCACTGGTGTTAGATATTTATTACATGAAATTGTAATGATATTATTATTAGCAGCTATTCTGGTAGCATAATCATTCCTGTTGGTAATGTGAATGGTAGCAGGATATGTAGCCTGGAAAACAGCTGTGAACTATTTTCTACACAAACTTACCTAGTTCGTATGCTGTTCATGTATTTGATTAATTTAAAGTAGCCTATTTTACATGTGTTATATAAATGGGAATGGCTATAACTTACCTCCGACTTTGCTTGGTCCCATCTTGGTGTGGAGCCAGCAGTGTTATCTGAGATTGCATTTGGCAAGGTATTTCGAGTCCTAAGGCTTCTGTCCTCGCCCACCCATCTTAGTAAAAGTGCGGGCATGAAAATAATAGTGACTGGGTGACTTGAATGAATGACTCGTCTCGAGTCACAATTTTTGGTGACTCGATTCGAGAAACGTTTTTTACCGAATGACTTGACTCTAGTCACAATCAATGACTCGAGTCAGAGTCATCTCACAAAACCTGCAAACACCTGATTGACAAACGCAGTTAGCTTGCACACAAAGAACCGAGCGTTTTTGCTGCGGCGACGCATGATTAATGGCGCAAATTTTCTGTTTTGTGTCTCCTGGGGGTCATATGCTAGATTTTCAGAATCAGGTGTTCCACCCAACACTGAGGTAGAGCTTCAGCTTAGTTTTTGCTTTTCACTGAGGGGCTATCAGCGCACGATACCAGTGATGGAGTCTCAAGACTTGGTCTCGGTCTCGAGACGAGTCTGGAAACCCATTTTTGCGACTCTCGGTCTCAAAGACTACAAGCCTCGGTCACAGCCTATTGTCTTGAGATGAGACTTTGAATATTGCAAAGAAATGGCTTTGTAAAACTTTCATAACTCAACGAATTTCTTGTTTGTTGCATTTGCGGTTAAGAAACAACCATGCAAGGTTGTAAAAATGCTAGAAATTCGAAAAAATTAAATTAGAAGTGATGGCATTTCAAAAAAATTTCAGCAAATTCCAGATATTTTGAAGTCTCGAGTCTCGGTTTCGAAGATTATGGTCTCGACTACATCACTGCAGATGCATTGGACACATTACCGTGGTTTTATGCAGTACTTACACATTGTGATCATGGAAGTCAGCTTCACACTTCTACTTGGGTCTTTTGCAGAGATGAACAGATTTATTTTTTTCCAATCAAAACTCAATCCAGCAATTTCTTTCAAAATCCATACAAGTCCGAAAACCAAATCTTGTTTGAATCCAAAGTCCTATCACCAGTGGCGTATGGTGGTCATTGGTGCTGGATGTCAGAGATGAACCTGGATTTGGATTCAAATCCACTGGATGTTCAGCTTTTCGACAGATTTGGATTGGATAATTTTTTCGAACTATTCGTAACTTTTTTAGTTCTGTAGAGAGAATAGTGCATTTCATGTGTACATTTGCTTCAGAGATGAACATGGACCTGGATTTAAATCCGGCAGATTTTTAGTTTACGATGGATTTGGATTTCATAAATTCTGCTTAACCAGATTTGGATTGAATTTGATAATCCTGTTTTGAACTTCTTCACAACTTTCAGTTCTGTTTCTTGAACTGCAGATCACTGCATTTTAATCTGTTAGTTTGCTTCAGTGGAATTTCTCACATTCGTCGAAAATGTACATCGTGTTTGTATTTGGACGTAGCATTGACATATTATCCAGTGATGTAAGGCAAAAGCCTGCTCTATTATGTAGCGTGTCATCCAGGGGCGGGTCCAGCCAGCAAGGTTAGGGCGGGGGCGATTTCAGTGATATTTGGTTGTCAAGTCTCATAACGGTTTCGCTGATGCAGGAGTAATAAAATATATACAGTACGTCACAACAATGATGTGATAAAACAATGGACGACAAAATGGCCTTATATCGCGAATGCTGTTTTCCGATTTGAAAAAATCATGGTGAATAAAGTAACTTACGTAAGTTTTAAGGAGGGGATCGCCCCCCCTGGATCCGCCCCTGGTGTCATCAAAGTTGAAGAATTCGTGTGACCTTCTTCTTTTTTCTTGACCCATAATCGTTATAGTGCAGTGTTTTATATATGTGTAGCCTAGTGCTAATAATTCACTTGTGCTGTATGCTGCTTCTGGTAATTTGTTTGTCTGATTTGATGACTTACACTTTGTGAATGAGTTTTTTATTGGATTTGATGCTAATGACGCTTACGTTGTAGTATTTAAAGTGTCCACCCTATGTGTAGGAACTGGCAAATTTTTCGGCTTGCGAAGTATTGTTGCCCGAATTTCCCCAAACTTGCCCGAAACGTTTTGTGCTACTTTTGCCTACAAATTCTCTCCCATAAAGATTATGAAGACCTGTTTTTGGTATGACCTCCAAAAACAAAAGTCTTAATGTGTTTGTCTCTAACGTTGGGCGCCATTTTTAAAAATCAAGCAACGTTAGCCGCCATTTTCCCTGAATTTTCAGGGATTGCCCGGATTTTTGACAAATCAAAACTTTTAGGGGTGCCTTTGCGCCCCCGCCTTCTACACCACTGGTGTCCACCATCAGAGTATTTTTAGCCAAAGACAGAGCTTAAGTTAACTTGAGTCTGTTTGCAAGGTATTTTTAGTAGTGTCTGGAGCTATTTTGGCTTTAGCAGAAAACGATTAGAATTTTGGATTTAAACGGGATTGAGATTTTAAAACTTTCACTTAATTGCATTTGGATTGGATTTTGAAATGAAACTGTCGGATTGGACTTGGATTTGAAAAACCTAAATGCGTTCATCTCTACTGCTTGTGCGCTGTTTGTGACGTCATAATATGACATCATATTAACGTTTCCAAACCATTTTTGCGAAATTTGTTGGCACAATATTATTCCACACACGCTCTCCTAATTCCTTGTTGTAATAATTTTGTATGTCATTATATTGACAAACTAGCTATCAGCGCTTCAAGATAGTATACCGGAGCAAAATACACTCAACACTATGACGGAGCAGTTCACAACTGCAAAAATATCAAGCTGCGCATTAAAACAGGAGAGTGAAATACACTTAGCCCCACGACAGCGCAGTTCACAACTACAAAAACATCAAATTGCACAAACGTCTCGTCGAATAAGAGAGCAGTCGAGCACAGAACGTGTGCGACTGTGGGGTTGCGACTGGGCGGCAGAGGTGTGCATGGACTAGATTTGGGATTGTTTGGTTTCGGACTCCTACTACCTCCAATGGTATACGCAGTGAGTTTTTCTTTACTGCAGCCGGAGCAGGATTGGATTTGGATTTTGTGTTTGCTGTAAAAACGATACTTGTTGTTTGCATGATTTGTACTGTATTTACGCGGAGCCAAGCAAGAGCCCATTGCTTGTGTAATGTTGGTGCTGGAGCGGTTTTCGGATTGAAAATTTGCAAACTAGTGTTGGTTCCGGACTTAAACAAATCAGAGTCCGCACACCTCTAGTCTGCTGTGCGGTTGGAACGGCACACACCCAGAGTTATCTGATCAAAACTTGCTAAACTATAAAAGAATTGGAAATGCCTATAAGTACCCATTAAAAATTTAATTTTTTTTATGTGGCTGAAACTACTGGGGGAACAGATACGGGCTTCTTTGAGCCGTTATGTTCAATCCAGCTGAACTGCCAAATAATGACAAAGCTCGAATGTGTTCCAGTGATGTGGTCGAGTCATATTTATCCAGTCACGAGTTGCTTTGTTCGCGTTTTAGATAGGGGTCGTTGGATTATAGAGGGTTGCTATAATGGGTCACGGTACAAAGAAGTTTGAAAACCACCGCCTCAGATAGTTCATTAACTTTAACTTACTGTTATGAGCATAAAAAGGAAGAACCAATGAATGATGTTTGTCACAAACAGAAGCTGATGGGCAGTAGTTTTATCACCAATTCTGCAGAAAAAGTAAATTCCAATTGAGATAATTTGTCATCCAAAAGTTCGCAGCCTTTCATGCCAATATGACTGTTGGATGTTTCAAACAATCAAGTTGTTACAAATACAGTATACGTTTTCGTTTGACCCACCTGCAAAGACAATGACAGACGTTTTGACTAGGAAGTACATTTTTTCAAATCATGAACCTTTCAAACTCTATACTGGGTAGCCTACAATATACACATTTTATTGTTGTTTGTATCTGGGGCTTTTTCTCACGACAATTTGTACTTTTTCTAAGTTTAAAATAATTCGTCGCAGACTTTTAAAATTCGCACACAAGAGATCATTTTGTTAAATCGTTTTGAGGTGGGAAGCCTTGAGTTTGAGTTACGTTTTGACCACACACACACACACACACACACACTTTAACCTGTGGTAATTTAGAAAATAATAATTCAAATATAGCAAATATTGGACATCTCTAGCACTACAATAACTTAAAACCGGTTTTAAGCCACGCTAAATTAGTCGAAAGAAAATAATTAAGCTTAAAACAAGCATATTTCATCATTACTGAAATAAGTTTCATTTCAAATACATACAAGTGTTTGCCTCTGCCTGTATTACTCAAGTCATTTCGAAACGCAATTCTTGATTTTGATTAACACGTGTACTACGAACGTAGCCACTAATACGTATGACAATGGATAAATGCTTTCAGTCAGAATTTTTGCTATTCATGTTTCTCATGTACGTCCTGATGCGCTTTATATTCCGCACAGAATTTTCCGTTGTGCGTATATAAACAAATTGCTTTTTCCACAAAACGCACAGTCTGTGGATATTGCGCTGTGGCCCAATCTTTTTCTTTGTTTTCCTAAACAGGCGTTAAGGTGAACTTACCTAAAAATCATCAGCTTAACTAAATAACATCTATGCCTGCAGATAACCAACTTTCGTAATATGCCGCAATTCATGAAGCATGTTCTTTGAATCTAAGTTGTGAAATTTTATGTGTTAAGTTTTCGAACAATAATGGGCTTGTCAAGGATTTGATGTTTGCAAAATAGGTAGCTAGTGAATAGCAGAGATCCCAACCTGCAGCAGCAAGCATAATGAAATGACACTTTAGTTGTGTTATGACGTTTCTGCACGATTGGACGTGGTGGTGTGCGTCAAGAGCAATGATTCCTGATCTTTTCCCTTGTTCGCTCCCTGTTGAAATGATGAGCCAGCTCCCGAATTGATGAAAAGGAAAATTGCTTTTTTGTGTAAATGTAAAATAATCGTGTTTCTTTAATTTTTATTCACATGACTGATAGCAAAGCGTTACAAAGGCATAGATTACTTTCATATTAGCAACAACAAAAGTACGGGAAGACATGTTTGTGTTGTTATTGTACACGGTACGTTGTGAACCATTACGCTTCAGCAAGAAGATCAGTAACATTTTTCCTGTTGTTTTTTGTTTACGATGGCATCAAATCTTGGTGGCTTGATGATGAGGGCTGCTTGCATGTCGCGTCCGTTTGATCTCTGCATTTGACTTTCATGTGAAAGCAGACAGGGTAGTCCAGTTTTCTTTGTAAACCAAAGCTGATGATACAACATCCTCGCTTTCAAAGAATCCGATTATTCACCTCTGCTTAGAGAACCGTTTTGCTCTGTTTTACGCTAAATTTGCACCTTGACAGAACCAAAATTTTAAAATATTGGCAAAGCAGAGAGATAGAAATGCATATTGCCGGGATGTATTTTTAAACAATAAACTCGAACCAGACAATTTTTTTCAAAGGATTTACTCAATAAAGTGCGGAGAATCGTCAGCAAGAAATACACTACGAAGCACTTCCGTCATCCACAAAGAAATTTAACTGCTCAATCAACCCTTTCCCCGTGTAATTTGAATTACCTTATTTTGCTATGGTATGAAAAGGACTTTTTACAGTTAATGGAAAGGCTTGAAAACGTTCAAGTTTCGGGAAAATGTAATGCACGAAAATAACAGTGGATCATGAGATTAATGCTCGAATGGTGCTTGATATTTTCCTCAATTTCTTTGCATCATGTTGCTAAAGATAAGAGCCAACTAGACTAATTATTCAAATTTGCTGTTGGCCACAAAAGTGTGTTTCATTTCATTGTACAGGTTTCGTTATAATTTGGAAGAAATTATGGAATGACAATTAATTATCTAAAGACGGGCTTTTGCAACATTTTCTTCAATTGAGAAAGCTCTCGCGGGCCACAAGAAAAGCTCGGCCCGCGCGCTGTATGTTGTGCAGGCCTGCATTAGAGGCTATGCTTAGTTTTTTTAGGTAGGTTGGACTCGGTTTAATAGATCCTCAACACATAGTGCCTGAGGCACGAATTTGCCAGCAGGACCACGGAAGTGATACTTGAACAAGTCCGTTGCTGGAGTCCTTTCCATGTTGAACTCTGCGACAGTGATTCCTCTCGCAGCAACATCAGGGGCAAACTTTGCTGAAGGATAAACCACCGAAGAAGTTCCAACAATGAGACACAAATCACAGTCTTTAATTAGCTTCTCCACTCTTGCCATCATGTGATCATCCAAAGTCTCTCCGAACCAAACGACATTGGGTCGCAGCAATCCACCACATTCTAAGCAGGTTGGGAGTTGGTCAATAGGAATCTTAGCATCAGGATTGGTCGGATTAAGCTCTTCTCGGCCTCTTAATGATTCACATATGGGGCTGTCTCTGTTAGCTCTGATGTTACCGCATTCAGTGCATTTGGTTTTGAACAAACTGCCATGAAGTTCTATGACATTTTTAGAACCTGCTCGAGCATGAAAATCGTCGTTGTTCTGCGTAACAATTGCAACATTTTTCTCTTCGCCCTCCATTCTTTCCTCAAACAATGCCATGGCTTTGTGCACTCGATTCGGTGTTTTGGAACCAATTATTTCTCGCCGGTAATGGTAGTATTCCCAGACGAGCGATGGATTGTTATTAAAATATTCGAGCGTTGCCAAATCTTGTGCCTGCCAGCGACGCCATAAACCACCCTGACCGCGAAAAGTTGGAACACCACTCTCAGCGCTGGCACCCGCACCAGTGAGAATTAATACGTTTTTCGCTTTGTTGACTTCTTGCTGGAAAGCTTCCAGGTCAGAGCTTACCATTGTTTCATTAATCATACTTTTCTACACGCGTTATAAGCATGTACTTTTGAAGTAAACGTAAAAATGATCAGGTAGCATGCAGTGTGTTCTAACTTTACAGAATGCATGAGTATAACAACTTTAAAGACATTTTTCTTTTGAAAAACTTAAAGTGCGCAAATGACAAAAACCTGAAAACCGTTTTTGAAGAACATCAGATCTAAACAATGTAATACAAGTAGTATATCTTCAAAAACGTTTTGGCTACGGTCATCATCTTTCTGACATATCTTCGTTTATGATCTCTGATCCCAATTGTGTGAGTTGAAGCTGATCATCAGTATGTTGCCACTTTTGCGTATGAGCTTGCCTGAAGCGGCGATTTGTATAAAACAGAAAAAAGAAAAAAGAAAGAAAAAAAATTATTCGCGTTTCAGGGAACAGCAAAAAAATGACACGAAAAGCAGATTGAAAAAACACATAGCAAAGCAGTCCCGTCGCCACGGGGGGCCTTGGTGGGCTTAACCCCCCAAAAAAGTTTCAAGCCCTCCCAAATTTGAAATTTGAAACACTATAAATCAGCGGAGTTTTTGTTAAATATTCGGTTATCAAGTCCCCCTGCACAAATGTAAAGTCCCTCTATTCAAGACTTTCTCGCGACGGTTCTCTAGCAAAGTCAAAGTCATACAACCTTGTGAAATACTGTGATATCACGAGAGGCACTTCGGAGCTACTCAAACGCTGCGCATTATGCATCTTTCAGTAACGTGCATTGCAACGTGATAAGAACGGAGAGAAGATAGTATGATATATTGCATGCGCAAGTACAGCAAATCTTGCCGTGTACAGATTTTTAATAATTTCGCAATCGATCCAAAAGGTTTTTAGCAAAACAGACAAACCAATGAGCATAAAACCAGACTACATTTATTTCGTGTGGCAACGACCTCAAGAGCTGGTGCTCACAGGGTGACAGATATTAACACGTCCAAATCAACCTCCTCCCACCATATTTGTAGAAAGGCATCTAGACTGTCGTGCTAGACATAAATCCTATTGTTAAACATACGTCCTTAGGTGTCACAACCGTTTAAGGACGCGAAAGCCACTGCAGTGGTTTTTGAGCTGAATTTCGGCCATAACTCGGCGACCCATTGCGTTTGAGAGTCAATCAAGGCATCATGAAAAGCGAATTTTCGTCTAACGTCTTTTTTTAAAGCAAAACGTAATTGAGACCTCCCTGGGATGACGCACTGCCCCAAAAATGCCAACTAACCCACTTCAGGCGCCAACCAAAACTGCCCTGAGGCAATTCAAAATATTGCTTCTCACCAATGGTCAGGTTGCAACAGCTTGAAAGGAGATTGTATAATGAACAAATAGTCTCCAACAGAAAATGGTTCAGAGTTAATATTGCTTGGAACAGTCTTGTGTGCAATTACAATGCGTTTCTGCTTTACTGAAAGCAATAATGTTAGACTCGTTTTAGATTTTAACCTGAGATGGGTAACCGTCTCTTCATGGAGATTCTACCCTCGTAAAATCAATGCTTTAAAGTTAATCTCCAAGTTACATTTGAAAACCTCTGCACATGGCACCCTGCGACGACTTCCTGCGCAGTCTCGTCTTTGCATAACTAGGCCTGTGCTGTTTCAGCTTTTAACACGCTTCGTTCTGCGTTGACAGTGTTGTTGCCACATTGTGGAAAACATGTTTACTAGCATTTCACAACAATCCACTAATGTTTTGCGTGCTTCATACAAACTATCTTTACTGACTGCTAGGTCTAGTAAGCTTCATATGACTGGGAAAGATCTTGTTCTGCCTGCAGTAAACGTGGTTCACCACACAGTTTTACCTAAGCCATCTGACAAATCGTAAAAATTATTTCTCTCAGTAATAGCTCTGTGCAGAAAAGATTAGATGATATGACTGAAAACATTGAAGAAAGTTTGTTCAACATTCTTACAACAGCAGATTTTAACTTGCAGTTGGACGAGTCTGCTCTGGCAGGGGATGAATCTTTGCTCTTTGCTTATGTTTGTTTTGACAAAGATGAAAGCGGGGTTCAACAAGATTTGATCAAGGTTTTCAAAAATGTATCATATTTTTGTAAAGATTTTTCAATCAGCTGAATTTGTATCTGTATTGTATAAACTTAAGCAGCCGTCATAATCACATTTTTCAAGCTGTCAATTCGGAAAAAAGCCGGTAAATGTTTTTTTTTCTAAAGCACTTTTGAGGATACAAAGGTTTGCGAGTCCACCATCTTAAAAAGCTTTTTGCAACTAACGCTTCAAAAAATACAATCCGAACGTCAGCTTGACCATAACATTTGTATTTGTCCAACAAAGACAAGCAAGATTTCAATGAGAATTTTCACGTATGCAGTGGCTCGCCCCCTTTCATGCTAAATGTAAAACTGGGCCCCCTTTAGCTGACATTCTGATATTTAGTAGCCTATTCTTTTGGTTTTCAGTAGGTTGCTGTTTTTTTTGCGTTTTTAGGGGTGTTTTCGATTTCTTAGCTAGTATGGGCATCCAGACATGCTTATTCACTTTCATTTCTTGACTTTTTTTTCTGAATGTTGGCTAGTGGCCTCCCAACGGAAGATAGTGCGCCCCTTTCATCTAAGTTTTTTACCCCATGGTGGCACAAACCTCTAGTTACGCCACTGCACGTATGGAGAATATTTCAGTGGAAGCTAATACCATACTTTTGTGAGACTTGAAACAATCAGTCTAGGTATGGGGAAGCGATTGACAGGCGGGAAATGTTTTCCCACTCTGGCAGCCACAGCAACTCAACCTAACCCTAACGTACTAGCCCGCCTCTCTTTGGGAATATCTACTAGGGGATGCGAAGTGTTATCTGCTGATGACTGGACAACTCAGCGATCCTGACGCTTGGCCGAGATCGTTTTGACGAAACACAAAAGGCGATTATGTGGAGAAACCACTCTGCTCCGTGTCATTCGCGGCAAAACAACGCGGTTCATGGTAACGTACGGGTCGTAATTCGAGTTTGTTGGACGTTAGTCACAGTTCCACAGGTTGTGATATAGTTTATTTTACCACTGCGCTTTGCCCATTCACTTGACCGCCTTTCTTACAACACGTGTACCTTTTTACGGACTTTTGTACCTCCCTTTGTAACGTTTACCATAGAGTAGACCAGGGGTGGCCAAGCTACGGTCTGCGGGCCGCATCCGCCCCGCTGACCAGTTTAATCTGGCCCGCCAAATACCTTGCACACTTTTTCAAGTACCGCGCTTCCTAACTGTTGACAGCAGTGCAACAGAATTTGCTGCTGCCTTTCTCTTGTTGACTTGTCTGCCGCAGCAGCACTTAGGAGCAAGCAGCGCTATAAAAGTGTAAACAAAATGATGTGATTTTATTGTTATTATTTTACTACAATACCTATTTTTGCATAAATCACGTAAATCGCACTGTATCCGCTCCTCCAGTAGCCAAACAGTTGCGAATTCGGGCTTTGGGTCAAAAAATTTGGTCAGCCCTGGAGTAGATCCGCTCTAGGCATGGAGGACATCTGTCAATCAACCGTTCGTCTGCACGACTTATCAAGGCCGCCTTTCCGTTGGCGTAGCTGTGGTTTTGTTGCTCTGCAATTGTCATAAGATAGTTTTTAGTTTTAGGGAAAGCATTTATTTAAGAACAGCCTATTTTCTGGTTTTACTTTGTCTGCTGAAGATTGTGTT
>Ga0210059_1015248_pt1 | contig 11252 bp, 10 predicted proteins | sample Ectturendosymbi2_FD_188042 | JGI IMG/M metagenome (GOLD analysis project Ga0210059, IMG submission 188042) | Ecteinascidia turbinata endosymbiont from Florida, USA - Sample 2 (SPAdes) (version 2) | ecosystem: Host-associated > Tunicates > Ascidians > Unclassified | place: Key West, Florida... | reverse complement strand
TGGGCTCACATGAATCGTCTTCCTGCAACAAAAAAGTTTTTTTACAACGCCATTGATCAGAACGACGGAAATTTTTGTTCATGTTCAGATATATGTTACCATTATTTCCTCATACGTGTGATCTTCTGCTTGTACAATTTTATTCAAAAAGTGGAAAATTTCCCTTGCTTGATTATCGCAGGTTGTATTGCAGAGCACAGTGAGAGAAGCAATAATTTTTGTCAAGTCGTTGAGAGAATAGCAAACCAACATACTGTAGCACCGATGATATGCATTCCAAACTTGAAATGTTTCTTGAATCTGCAACAAAAAATAGAGTTTGCAAATTAACGACTCTCATGAGGTTAGCACATAAAAAGATCATTTTGAGTTGCATCTGTATCTTGACAAGTCATTGACATCAATGTTTGCCTATAATGTATTATGCACAGCAATACTTGTTGCGAACACGTAACTTCGATGTTTTAAAAAATATAAGCAGGATACAGGTAGCGTTGTTCCTTTTGAAAGTCAAATCTTGTTATAGATCGTTTTGTATGCAACATTACTTTGCAGAAAAAAAGTGACGAATTGCGCAACGTGCTTGGACGAACCATACTGTTTTTACGTAATTTAATGCAATTTTTGGCCGCAGCAAAAGCAATCAATTTTTAAGAAATATAGTGTCAAGAAGCTTTAATTTGGCTTGCTGTAGAAGTTAGAATGGACAGGTAATACTTACGTGTTGCGTACAAGCTTTTTCGCGTTTTTCATAAAATGGTTGGCACAGAGATGCAAAAAAGGTTCGTCAGTGAAAGATGCCCTTCTCCTACCGTGGATCATTTCCCAGCATTTTTTGAAATATCCTTCCAATGAATCTTTGAACATGGTTATCATGATGGCATTGATCAGAGCCATGCTACCATCATACATGACCAAACATGGATACGATTTGGATGGGAAAAGCTTTCTTTCAGTGCGCCAGATTCGATTCAAGAAGTATGAAATGGTCGGAATGCCATGACTCCATGTGGTCAACGTTGCTACAGCCAATGGGGGGTTGCTTTTTACAGGGTGTCGCACAACTATTTCAGAAATGTAGCAGTGTTGCTCACCGAGCAAGACATTGCCTGTTGCGTCTATGTAAAAATAATGTCATCCTTCCACACGTTGTGCAGTATGCGGATGGTCTTTTTACTATAAAAAATTACTGCTGGTGAATCCAGACTGATTGACTGAAGCGTAGCACTGGAAGCTGACATCTGATTTTGATTTTCTTTAGTGCTCTGCAGGGCCAACCAAACATTACTTGGAGGAGTTGCAATCTTTCTGCTCTCGTAACAAATTTGTTTCAAACCTCCTTTTGATTGGCAACTGTCCCGACACCCACTTTCTCGAGCGTCTTGGTCCACGTTTTGCAGCATTTTCAGATGATGTAAACGTGGGTTTTTATGTTTCAATAATTTTTTAAGATCGTTTCCAGCAGGTCCTTGAACATAGCGAGACGCTTTTCCTCCTAGTGAATGACAGACATCTCCTTGAAACCAGGCGTGCAACTGCAGATTAGCGTCAATTTGACAAACGAATGTAACGTTGCAAGTGGAAAAAGTGCAGTAACCTTCACACCGAAAGTTTACTCCGCGCAGTGTGTTGTCATCTCGAAGACTAGCAGCATGTCTCTTGAAGGCGAAACTACACACGGTATTGACGGTTTTCAACCCTTGGATGACCTCGTATCTCCAAATTACATTGGTGAACACCCGACCTTTTTGAGATTTTCTACACTCCTTCCACACTGATATGTCGAAAGGAACGTTTAGCTCTTCCTTGCAATGCTTTGTATAGTTTGCTGACACAACCGCAGCATTTTCAGCTGATTTTTCTCTTGGTGAGACAGACACTTTCGGCAGCTCCTCTTTATCACTAGAAATGTTTGATTTGATGTCTTTATTTCTCTCCGCCAGTTTGTGAAGCACCTGCACACAGTAATTCACTTATTTTGAGAAGACATGAAGCGAACCCGGCATCAGTTTTTCATATTGCAGCCATATTCTATCGGAGAGTTCGAGATTTAGCCTACTTGTCCCATCATGAGCAGCAAATGAATGAACGAAAAGGGAAGCAGAGCCCTGTGGCTTTGATTTTGTCCAGTCATAACTCAACAACCAATAAAGCTAGAGAGCTGTTTAAACCCTTTGACGATGCGGAAAGTCCTCCAGTCACAATTTAAAAAAAATGGGAAGATTTGGAATTGATTTTATTGTGGTAAGATCATATTAGGGTTAGGTTTAAGCTTTTTTGACCCACATTATCGGACCCTGGGCTCCAGCCCAAAGTGACAATTTTTGTTTCCTTCTTTAAAAAAACTAGTAGAAAATCCGCATCTTTAGAGCCTTTATTGGCTTTCTAGCATGTTAATTGTTAACTCGGGCATGCCATGGACACTTCCTATTAATCAGTGCTCTTGCGGAATTGTCCTAAACGTGCAGTGGTCTTCTTCTTTAGAAGGGGACTGCCACAGTCACATTAGGGCTGCACAACAGAGCGGGTTGGCGGGCTGCACTAGAGGGCGGGCTGGCGGGCTGCACAATCTGACGCAGGGTTGCCAGATTAGCTTTTTTGACGCCAAATTTCACAAATTTGGCTTTTTTTATAGGTCATTGGGGTAAAAAAAAATTGTTTGGCTGTTTTTGGAGGCAGTTCGCACATGCTATCAGACTGGTGTCTTGGCTTTTTAATAAAGATCTTGCTGAAAAGTGTTATAATTATAGGCTTTGTTAGACAGTGCTTTGTGTATTTTCTGTTCAAACATGTTGCCTTGTGAAGCGTGTGTGACCCGGTTGTGTTCGCACACCTTCAGTGTGGGATTGATGCTCGAACCTCGGGAAGGATGGATTGTGACGTCAGCGATGTTAACTCTACGCCAGACGAATCGGCCAAAGAGACCTCTTACTTCCATGTGCATGGAAGTCACTTATAAGTGTCACTTGCTTGGTCTTTCCCTTCTTGCTTTGGCCGACTTTGCTCACATGTAGCAGTCGCGCTAGCGTGACTGCTACATCACTTTCCTTCCTCGAAGTCTTTGGATTGCCCACTCTCTTCTCTTTGAACTATCTTGCAAATTGATATCAAGAGTCCACCAAGGTCTGATGATGTGCGTATCATGCTTGATTGGGCTTCGGTACGTTGAGCCTTTGTCTTCTTTATCTCTTCTGTTCTTCTTGTTGCTTTTTCCATGCGACGCACGTTATCCATCCTCCCAGCTCCTCAAGGATGTGTCCGTTATTGGGAGCCATTGAAGCGTGTGCGACAACAAAGCGAATAGCACTGCCTTTAAAGTGTTAAGACTTCAAGAAGCAACAGTGATGCACTGAAAGTGGATGAATTTCAGATTGCCGTGAGCATAATCTGTCACAGTGCTATTCGCTTTGTTGACCACCGTGGAGAAAGCATGGTAACACATGGAAAAGGCAAAAATTTCATGGTTTTTAACAATTCGGCTTTTTTTAACCCCGTTTGGCTTTTTTTTGACATGGTTTGGCTTTTTTTCTCAAAAGATGTCTGGCAACCCTGATCTGACGCAGTGATGAGTGAGCGTGTTTCACTCCCATGTGTTAACGCGCAGGCTGATATTTTTGCTGATGTGAACTGCTGTGTCGTAGCGTTGAGTTTATTTTCCTCCGTTATGTTAGCCTGGAGAGCTGGTAGTTGATATTCAGTGCCATGACACATAAATTAGGAGGAGTGCGTGTAGAAGAATGTGCATATTTATGTCAAGAAACTTCGCCAAAACGTTGGTTTGGAAACAAGAATGAATGTTATGTCAGATTGTGACGTCACAAACAGCGAACACCAAATACAAGTGACCACCATATGCCCCTGATAGAAACCCCCCATGAAAATTTTCTGGGTACGCCACTGGAGAGGGGACACAATTTTTCTGTCCATACTATATGTAGTTTGCATTGTTTGTTGAGTTTATTTGGTGATAATCGGGAATTTAAACACTAAAAAGAAATCAATCAATGCAGCTGCAAAAATGCTAGGGCATAAACAAAACCGAAGGTTATCGAGTTATTGCCCCTGTGTTTTGCAAGTTGTTTCGTCTGACATGTTGGTATGGTATAGCTTAAGCCTTCATATTTATACTCAACTGGTGTATTTTTAATTTTTTTTGTGAAGTGATCATAGTACATGAAATTGAATGAAATCTGAGGTGATTTGAATTGAAATGTCTGGAATACCCCCTTCATCATGGAGACCTCCACATGTTATTTTGCAAACCTCGTAAGTGTTTTGAATAAATAGTTACTTCATAACTTAATTTAATTAGTACAGTTCTAAAGTGACAAACTACCACATTCATTATTAGATAGTAAGCTGGTGTGGTACATCTTGTATAGCATTAACGTCATTGTTTTTGATTTTTTATGGGCAGTAATATAGTACAGCTGATGATTGCTAACATTTTTTAGTTTGGTTGTAAGGTATAATTGTTAAGGGAGACTACTAAGGGTATCCAAATCTCGCTTATTTCTCCTGAATTTTCGTTTGTTGCTGTTTACTCTATAAAACTTGACAAGTGTGTTTATGCTGTGTTGATACACATTTCAGCATCAAGACACCACGCAATTTATTTTGCAAGGAAATTAATTTCGTGTCAGTTATGCATCTTCAGTCTGGCAAATTTGTAAGCAAAAGCTTAGAGGCAAAATCACGAAAAAGACTAAGGCAAGATCAGAGAAATAGCGCAGACGTACAGTAACAAGCACACTATAGCCCAAGAAGCTTCTATCAACAGAGCCAAAAACCGACTAACTCCAATGAATTACAAAGCGGTTGAAAGCCCAGTGGACAAGTCACCTACTCGCCCAAATATTATAGTATGGAACTGCTGTCCAACGCACTAACAGTGGCTGTCAGTTACCAAGCTTGTTGCAACAATACAGTAGTGCACTAGATCTATCATTAAAAAATGATTTATTTAACTCTAGCTTCAGTGCAATACAACATTCTCGAAAGCTGTGTTTGCAGGATTTGCTTTTCAAAGTTGTAGAGAATAAAAACCTTCAGTTGTGGGTGTCAAGCCTGCGAGGAATTAGCCTGAAATGCACTGCTTTCATAACTTTGTGATTTTGCGATGATTCTGACTACACACATCCACATTTCAGCATCACAAGAGTACACAATAGTACAATAAACATTGTGTTCATATTTTACATTGGCATACGATACTGTACTTATAAAGATATACTTAGATGAATTCAAGTACTGGACACCAAAAATAATATCATGTAAACACTTATTTCACTTTGGAAAAATTATCTGCTATGTTCTTAGAAAAGAAAAAATCACTATATATCTGCGAATGGCACCACTGCATCCATGGCTCCTGCTTTGAATAGTGAAACAATCTTGTTTATAGCAACAATACTACCATACTCCACAGTATTTGAACTTTGATTTCAATCGTAATTTGACAAATAGATATCAATATTTTAGAGGGTTTTGTGAACTAGAACTAAAGGATTTCATCATAATACAGCAGGGCGTGGTTGGCAACTCCTGGCGCATATGCCACAAGTAGTATGAAAGGTGATCATTCATGACATGCCTAATGGTTTGACACTCAAATAGAAATGCACCGAATTGATTCCTGTAGCTACATAAATCTGCTTCAATAAATGTGATTCACCTTTTAAATCATACAGTTTCTTTAGGTAGGACTGAATGAAAATTATGCATATGATAACCTCTACATTACTACTATGGTGTTCTTTGGTAGAACTGAGGTCTGTAGATTAAACACTAAGTTTGAGGCTATCTATTTCAGAGTCTGACCATGCTCAGCAGTTAATTTAAGGTCATTGGCAACGATTGAAAAGTAGGCGTTAGGCTTCCACTTTAGCATGATGGGAATCAACCCAGAATTTTAGCTGTTTGAAGGTGTCAATAGCTATGGTGTCAGCATTTGGATCTACTTTTTCAAATGAACAGATTTACACATGAAGTTTAATCTTAGTTCCATCGCAGCTGATTTACTAACCATTGTAAAGCAGGTGTTTGGCTCAAAGTATAGAATTATTTTCACCAACATTTTGGAGCTAAGCAAGAAGCAGGGACAGGGATCTAATTAAAAAGTGACTGCATTTAATATTAGGTACCATTGCCATTGCTAACTTGAAATTATGTATGATTCAGCCACTGCAGTAGGCCAGTGGAAATATTCCATAATGAGCATACTTTCAACTGAAGGCATGGTAAATGCAATGCATACAATAATTTACACACTTCACTTAATGTACATTGAGGATACATTGAAAATCCAATAACCCCTTGTTTGATTACTATTCAAATCAGATAATATAAATGCTACACAATAAACGTATATTTGGCACATGAAGTCATTAATATTTGACGTAATTTGTAAACTGGCACACTAACTTCTGAAGGTCACCAACGAGTGGTCTGAGCATGTGCATTTTGTTTTTTCTTTCTATCTTCAAGTTGTTGGCCTATGATACATGGTTTGGATAAGCCATGAATTGAAGAAATCTATTATCAATTTTTTCAGATTGTTTTCCCCTATTCAAAAAAATCTGGAACATCCCTGATTGACAGGTCACTATGGCAGGGACAGTATGTTGTTAGTATATGCATTTAATATATTACAACTTGAGATGTGCAGGAAATATTTACAGCAGCTATTTCTATTTGAATAAGAGCTGATGATGCCTACTTCTTAGGCGAAATGCATACTTTGTAAGGTCTTAGTGTCTGACTCTTCTGGTAAAGGATTTCTTTCTATAGAAAGTGCACAGCTGCTGTGGTTGAGTTTTGTGCTTCGTATTGGTTTGCTCTTTTGTTTGTGTGGCTAGGTTAGAGCTCCCCTTGCAATTTTGAGTCATACACAAAAGGAATCTTTGACATTGTCACTGCCTGAAGCAGTAAAATTGAATTGTAACCTTTTTCAGCCCATTCATGTGCATATGTTTTGGTGTAAGCTTGGTGCACTGCTCAATCTTTTTGGTGAGTTTTTTTTAAGAGTTGCTACCAGGATATTTCTCTTTAAAAAATTGTTTTAGCAGTACATCCAGACTATGAAACCAATATGTTGCAAAAGTCCAGTACATGTAGTCTGAAAGTTTTTGATAGTTGCATAATTTTGGTCATTTGTAGAATGGGCTCTGTGGAAGTAGAACTCTACTGGAACCATGCTCCAAAAACTTGTGCTAATTTTTCTGAACTGTGCAGAAGGGGATATTACAACAAAACTAAGTTTCATAGAATCATTCAAGATTTCATGATTCAAGGAGGTGATCCAAGTGGAACAGGTATATAAATGTTCTTTGATGCATCATCTCAAATTGTATTGCATGTCTTATTTTCTTTTCCAACCATTGTGTGCATGTGTTAAGCACAGATAATAATACAGCAAAACAAGTTCATCTGTGTTGCACCAGCTAGTATGCAGCAGGGGTCTCAAACACACAGGCCGCATGTGGCCCATGAGGGCATTTTGTGCAGCCCATGATGTTTCTTGAGAAGCTTCAAATAATTAGCATTTAAGTTACTTAGTTTATTCACTGGTGCTTAAAAGTGCTAGTCAACAAGTTCCTTTTAAACAAACGTAGAGACAGCTAGAGATTGGTGTCCCTATAACTCACAATACCTTTCGGAAATAAGATATAAAACCTGTTTCTAGTAATGTTCAGGTACCACCATTGTTACGTCAGTGTCATAATGCAGCCCTTGGGTTACTTTGTAAGTCCACATTTGGCCCTTGGAGCAATTTGAGTTGAGACCTCTGCAGTAAAGTCAAAAAGTTGCAGTAATATGTTTATCAACCCCTTTTGTGCCTTATACAACTTGTGATACACACGCGGGTAAAGGCTGCATTTCAATGAATGCATCTAAGCTGTTTTTAGAATATGCAATGTTTTCCAGGTAGAGGTGGTGCTTCGATTTATGGACCCCAGTTTGCTGATGAAATTCACAAGGACTTGAAACACGCTGGAGCAGGGATCTTATCAATGGCCAACTCTGGCCCCAATACTAATGGGAGCCAATTTTTTATTACAACAGCACCCACACAATGGCTAGATGGTAATTATTTGAATTAGTTCTTTTCAACCATGTCACTTTTAGATACTGTATTGGTTCATTTTGCTAAAGTAAATATCATCATAAAGCATATTGTTTTAGGTTGTGACCAAAACCATTGTTAACAAGACCCTTGAAGTTATAATTAGTCATCTGACTGACCTGAAATGCCTTGTAGTAGTATGTTATCGGCAGGCACATAACTAGGGGAGCTTCTCTCCTCCTGGTGTCCCAAGCTGGTTGCAGGCCTGGTTATCAGCAATGACACTGACAAAGTCGTCATACTCCAATGTAACAGAAGAAACTGGTCTAGTTAAGATTTTTCTTTGAAATTTCGACGCGGCTCGTCACAAGCCATACTCTCGTCTGTTAAGTCACTTTATTTTTATGAAGAAAAGCGAACTATCTGATGTTAAAATGGGAATTAGAAGTTGCATTGCGTTCAGTTTGCGGTATTTCGCACGTTTGTTAAGAAGACTTCGCAGTACAACCGCGCGCTGGAACTTGACCTATAAAAATATACGCCTGCTTGAACCGTTTTCAAATCCGGTGATATCGAGGCAGTCACGTGTGAACATTATAAGTTGCTAGTTCATACGTGCAATCAAAACATCGGACCTTGAAATGTACCGCGATCGTTTTCAGGTAAACACACCATTTTCGGGCGTATTAGCAAGGGACTGAAGGTCATCAAAAATATTGGCATGGTGGAAACGAACCAGCAGGATCGGCCTGTTCAGGACATTTACATTGTAAACAGCTATTGTCTGGATGAAAATAACGTACGGACCGACATATACTGAAGGCACTATCAGATCCACGCCTCTCTGTGGGTGAGTGCGCGGTTCCTCATCGTAGCGGAGAGAGCTACGAAACGCTCATCTCCTGGAGTATCATTCCGGGCTTGTGAATTTCTCAATGCACGAAAACTGTATCCACTGCGTGGCGACAACTGCGTCCAATGCCGTCATGCAGTATCGAAAGAAAATCTGGATATCAGAACATGCTTTTCAAAGGGCATTACAATCGAAAAATCCCAGTATGCCTATGGTATTGAAGATGAACTTCTTATTCAGTAAGCGTTTTCTGAAATGCGTGTCTTTGTCTGTTTCTTGTCATTCTTTGGCGCACTCGTGGTGCAGCAACGTGTTTCACCACGCGCACGTAGCAATTCGAAGTCAACTGTGGGTCTATAACGCCCCTTCGCCTATCACAAGCAGTCGATTAGCAATTTGGCCGGTTAAAACGTTCAGGCAGGCTGCGGCCAGCCCAAAAATTTGAGGGGGGCCGAAATGTTCAATTTTAGGCGAATAACACTATGTTGTTTGGAAAAACACCTCTCAAAGCACAAAATGACTATGTTTTCCGAAAATTTGGGTAGGGCCATGGCCCCTTTGGCCCCCCCCTGGCTACGCCTATGTGAGTCATATGTAGGATTGTTCGGTGGAGTGCACTATTTGCTCAAAGCGGGCTTCAACGGAAGTTAACAAATCTTGTTTATCTGCACCACGAGTGAAGCGGCAAGCAAACTTGTGCTGAGGTATTGCATCATTACAAACGCTGTTTGGCTGTCGTGGCAATCAGGGCGTAGCCGGAAATAAAACTTGAGATAGAAGATTGTGCTTTGCCGGTGACAACGTCACTTTCTGACGGAGAAGCGATGTTTTTTCCTACGACATGCATGCACACAACATGGTGGAAACAAAAAACAAATAAAGGCTAATTTTTCTGCACGCCTTGTTCGAACGTTGCGAATCCTCTATCTCACGTTGCGTTGATTATAACACGTTGCGTTGATAATCGATATCAACGCGTTGCGTATCTCGAACGTTGTTCGAATGTTTGCGAATTGTGCAGCGTTTTTTAGAAAACAAGATCGCGATTCTCGAAGTATGAGACGGTGCGTTTTAAGGACTTAATATGAGTTTTTTCAGTTAACAGGTTGTGTGGCAACTTGTAACCGGACTGCCACATATAAAATAGACTCGCACGCCGTTCTAGAAAGCACAATGCGCGTTTGTCTGCTCGCAATGTATTTCTGCATGCGTAAGATCCCATCAGGTATCATGTGCTCACATTACTCGGCAACAAGAATTAAAAAGATAAGGCAGTTGCTGCACGAAGCAATTTTTTGTGGTTGGGATACAGGCTAGCTGAGCAAAACAAGCACTTAACGTCAGCTGCTTTTCATGGGCGCAATAGTTGACAAGCATGGAATGGAATCGTTCTCCGACAAGCAGGGCCGGCCCCAGCAGGTGCGGGGCCCTATGCAAGACCTACGCGCAGGCCCCGTCTGAGCAGTGGTGTTATTAAGACATCGTGTTCAGTCAATCGTCCTATGACCTTTTCAATGGATATTTTTAGCAAAATATTTATATGAAAATCAAAAGAGACGGCAAATTATTGGAGTTGATCTGTGTGTATGTTAAATGATAACACAACAGTTTCTTGTATGGGGAGTGGGCATAGCTCATGTGTCCTCCAGCTACAGTCATGTTTATGACCAATACCATGCCGCTGTGGTGAACATCAGACAGTGTACCGCCATCATACGCGATCAAGCGGAAAGATGCGAAGAAACCTCTGCAATGGAGCGGCGAGCGCAAGTGCAAAGTTGCGCCAATCAAACCGAACTGACAAGCGAATTGAACTTTAATGCAATTACTTCGCTCTTGTCGAACGACACTTTCGTTCGAAGAACAACTGAATTGGAGAAAACTGTTAACATGAACTGATTGTTTATCTCGTTTTCAGGAATCACAATCGCAGACGCGTTTTTGCAAAAAGGTAACGTCTGGGCGCGCGATCAACTATCCCCTTTATGACGCAATGCACGAAAAAAGCAGACTTTACAAGAGAGCAACCCATGCATCCGCCCAAAGTTCCGCAAAAGCCAAGTTTATATATAATTACTCACTGGTCGTTATGCTTCATTATGCACGGACCAGGAATGCAAACCAGTGTACAAAGATTCTTCAACTACGTCACAGTTGTAGAAACATTAATCAAACGTAATATACAGGAAGTCTAGAGAGCCTGGCTACACAGGGATTTTCACTATCTATTTTGTATGTCTAGTTTTTTCCTCCCCATAGGTTTATTTATTTAAATGATGATGGCTCTGTCCAAAGAAGAACGAATCGAGTTGGTACTGTTAAATGGACGAGAAG
>Ga0210059_1015247_pt1 | contig 11252 bp, 7 predicted proteins | sample Ectturendosymbi2_FD_188042 | JGI IMG/M metagenome (GOLD analysis project Ga0210059, IMG submission 188042) | Ecteinascidia turbinata endosymbiont from Florida, USA - Sample 2 (SPAdes) (version 2) | ecosystem: Host-associated > Tunicates > Ascidians > Unclassified | place: Key West, Florida... | reverse complement strand
CACATATGTTCAAAATTGACCTCGTAAGATGTGGCTTGTGGAACTCTTTCCAACAATGTGTAAGACAGGGGTCTCAAACACGTGGACCGCGAGTAACATGTGGCCCGCGAGGGCATTTTGTGCGGTCCGCGATGCTTTTTGGTAATTTTCGAATGATTAACATAGAAGTTTCTTAATTCATTCACCGGTGCTCTTTTTCACCTTAATTCATTCACCGGTGCTCTTTTGAAACGAACGTGGAGACTGCTAGAAATGATTTGCCTGCAACTCATGATACCTTTCGCAGGAAATAATATGTCAAAGCTGTTTCTAGTAAGGTTCAGATACCGCCATTGTGCCGGCGTCATAATGCGGTCCTCGGTTACTTTATAAGTCCTCATTTGGCCCTCGGACCAATTTGAGTTTGAGACCCCTGGTCTAAGATTTTGATGCAACTTCTCTCGTTGGGAAGATATGGAGGAGTTACAATCACCTTCAAGTGATTTTAAGCAAATATTCTCCCTAAAATCGGTTTGCAAAACTTACATGAAAAACTTGGCGCATCGCTCTATTGTTCGAGTTCGTTTAACTTCAAAGCAATCCTACCGTTTTTCCCAGCAAATCCTCGATCAAATCCCTGTTCGCAGATCTTCACCGCATCATCTGGTGACGTCCCGTGGAAAAGTTCACGCTCCACCGGGTTAGATGACGTCAGATGGCGTTTTACATCTTCTCTTTGAATCATGTACTGTTTGTACAACCTCGGGTTTTGGATGCGTTCAACCTGCAACGTTAAATGCGTAGTGTTTGCGCATGCATCCCTAAACACAGCAGAAACAATAAACACGTTCGATGCACAGGCGAAGAGCATTGTTGCAGGTGACTCCTTCCCACTAAACGTGGTTGGAAGATTAAGGCATCCTATTGGTTTCAGTTGAAACTGCACAAGAAAATTACGAAAAATGAAAAACATTTTGCAAAAACACAGACTGAGATCATCGCTAAAACCACCTTGACAGACACACAAAAACTAAAACATGTACACATTGTACATTGCAACTGAAACCGTCAACGATAAAGTGCATGGCACTCAACATTCGTTGATTTACAGCTGATGGAATTATTCTATACCTGACTGACTGCAGAATGGCTTGGATTGCTGGCCTTGAACAATTTCAAGATCCTCTGATATTCGGACGAACTGGAATCGAGTTGATCCCTCATTAAGGTTTTTCCTAGCATATCACACCATTCCGACGGAAGTTCTAAAAATATACAAACTATATAAAAGTTTAAGTTCATCATAGAATTGCATCACAATCTTATGAGCAGCAAAGTAAAGTTATCAGAAAATATCTAAGGAGTAATTTAAGAAAGCCGTCGGGAGACGCGCAACCAAGCGCGACGAATGCATCACCAGCCTGCAAAGCACGAAAATCTTTATTTCACCAGCTACCGAGAACTCACCATCCGCTTTAACGTCCAATCTCTGAATCAACCCGCTGACGTCATCATATTGGAAGGATCGGCTTCGCACACTGACGTCAAAGCTTTTCCCGAACAATACCATTTTCCCAGGAGATTGCCTGTCGCTCTGAAATAAATTTCTGGTGGTGAACAGGATCTTTTAAAGGTTTGACCTTGCTGAACGCAAAGACATGTTGTGAGAACGCAACTTTTTTATCTGAATACCGAGCTGGTCGTAAAGCAAGGTTTTAGTGTTTTTAGTAACGCGGGTTTTCAATGTATTTTGAGAGACCGTTGGAAAAATTTCGGTCTCGCAAAACGCCCTAAAGCACACTGGTGGTGAATTTAAGCAAAGCACGTCGAACCACGTTTTGACCAGGAATCAAACATGTTGCAACATGAGCTTACGACTACAATTGTACTTTTCTTGTTAAAACACAACTTCATAAACCTCTCACAAGAATAACATGAAAATTTCAACTTAAAAAGAAGTCTATGAAATGTTCGTACAAATTACTCTATCTGTAAAGAAAGCAAAGATGTTTAGTTATGGTTCGCAACCTATGTCAGAGTAACAGTCAGACCCGCAACCAGCTTGGGACACCAGGGGGGACGAAGAGGTTTCTGAGAGAGGCTCAAAATTTTTACACTATCTCCAATATTTTCAGACAATGTCCAACACATTTTCCAGGGGTTAGGAGAAAAAATTTCTAGGGGGGCCTCGCCCCCCTTGCGCCCGCCTAATTACGGGCCTGGTAACAGTCAAGAGTCACTGCTTCATTTCTGCGAAGTACTCCCTATTACAGATGTTGAAGAAACAACTGAAAAAGGCAGACATTTCATCAAAGCGGCCAAATTACCTGCACAGCGAACACAATTATGATGTAAACAAACAATAAAAATGCGTGAAGTAAGAGATTCATCCCAAAGCTTTTCGTCTGACACTCAAGGGATATCGTCAGAATGGAGTGGAAATACAACGAAACTGGTTTATAAACAGAAAAGCAGAGTTCTGTTGGTTGAAACAGTAGCCAATAAGAAAGGGTTTAAGAGATCGGAAAAGAAGAGTTCTCATTGGTTGAAACAATTAGCCAATGGGAAGAGGTTAAGAGGTTTAGGAGATCTTCAAGAAGTAAACGAATTCTTTTTGTTCGCAGTGAAGGGAATTCAGAGATTTGATGAAAGTCGCTTCTAGGGCGGAGAGATGAAATGGAGTGCGAGCTCGAGCGAGAACAAAAAACTTGTCTTGATTGTAATGCAAGGCGCATAGGCCATTGTCAAGGTGTTGAGCGATGGCGGATTGGTAAAACTGTGGGGGCTGGTGGCCTTACAGGGGCGGGGAAGCCTTTGACGGATGTGTGGAGTGGGAGGATTGGCAATCGACTTTGAAATGTGTTGTTTAATTCGTTCTTCTAAGCTAAGCGCTGAGACGTGCGACCAACGTACCGACTGTTGCAGTGGCACACAAATTGGTAAATTGCGTTGCTTTGATGATGGGAAGGTAGCACGTCTTTCTTTGCTGCTGGTAAGAGCTGTCGGGTCGTAAAAACAACACGTGGTTCAAAGGAAAAGAAGCAGCGTTTCACGGCAGATGTGATCTGCTTTTCGAACTTCGTCGAAACGTTTCCGATCCATGAAATGTGTAGGTAGGCTCGGCATTTTTTCACTGTGCGGACCGGGTTCGAGTTAAGTTGTTAAGTTTTCGTTTGAGAGTGGAGGAGTTGATTGAATGTTCCGGGTAGCCATTTTTCAATAGGATTGAGCGGATTTTGTCAAGCTCTGGATCCAGTTTGCCTTTTGAACAGATCATAAAAGCTCTGTGAACCAAAGTACCAATTAAATTGATTTTCCGTTTGTGGAGGCTAAAGGAATTCCAGCGTAGATACTGGCCAGTGAAGGTAGGTATCCTGTAGGAAGACTGATGTTGAAAATTCCGAACCGAGTCTTTCTACCAACACGTCCAAGAAGGGGAGGCAGGCGCGCTACCACGGGGGGGCATTCGCCACCCCCGAAATTTTCAAAACATTGCATAGAAATTTTGACATTTGTAGAAACTTTCAAAGAATAAAGATGAAATTTTACATTGTAATCATTTTTAAGAAGCCTTACTGGAGTTTTTCTTTGTTCTACTGGTTAATTATCTCCTTACAAGATTTATCTTTATCTTGAGACAAGTTATCTGATCGAAAATTTCGTAAATGATTGGTAGTCTAACCACAAATATGTTGGAAGCGTCAAAACTTGAGATGTAGTTTAAAATGTTCGGATTTCTAAGGCATTTTTCGTCTACTTGTTCGTGCACTATTTCTTCTTAGACAGGCCTCAATTTTCCCTCATTAAACTTTATAACATCAGGGCAGTGTTCTACAGTACAACCGGGGTTCCGCAAGTGGCTGCCGGGGGTTCCGCCGAAACAGACCGAAATTACCTGCGACGAAATTCGCAACCACAGTTCTGTGCGGTTGTAGCAATGTAGACACCTGGATCATTGCACAGGGTTCCATGGGCAACGCAAACATTTACGGAAGGTTCCGCTGCAGTAAAATGATTGAAAAACACTGCATTAGGGTGCTAGTGAACCGTGCAAATTGCGGAAACTTTCAAACTGATTAGAGAAATCTTGAGATAACAGTTAGTGCCACGACAAAGCGCTTGTTCTTTTACGACCTTTTGATTATTATTTTTGTTTGTCGATACATATTGTTGTTGAAGCTGAATTCCACGGAGGAAATGGCCAACTGCATTAATTTGACGAAGATGTCGCGTGGAAATGATGACTGCGGCAAGACGTTGTTGTTGTACAGGGCGTCGGCGCAGATTTGTATGGTTTCGGTAAGCGGAACATAGGTGAAGAGGCTGGAAATGTCGAAGGAACAGAGGAAGACAGAGGAGGGAGAAAGGGTAAAGTTTCTGACTTCTTTTACAAAGGTGAAAGAATCCGACACGCAGTTGACCGACACGTAGTCCTACTGTTTCAATCCGACACGCAGTGCTACTGTTTCAACCAATGAGAACTCTGCTTTTCTGTTTATAAACCAGTTCGGTTGTGTCTCCACTCCATTCTGACGATATCCCTTGAAGAGTGTCAGACGAAAAGCTTTGGGATGAATCTCGCCATCTTCAAGTTCTGTACCACCAAACGCCTATTCAAACAATAAAAAGGTTACAACAGCCTGATATCTGTATCAACAAGCAATACAGATAACAGCAACTTCGATTGCCTTCGATCCTCTTCACTTGCATGACAGTCAATAGTCAATTCGTACGCGCAATAAAATGTTCATGATGACTAATCTGCATTAGATTGACTAAAAATCAGAAAACACTTGTACCTCGTATAAATTTTCCATTTCTCTGCAGATTCTGGAAGGCAGCGCTGAAAACAAGTCCTGGCCAATCGACCATTTCCAAACGCAAATTTTGGACAAGACTTGTGCTTCGCGAAGCTCGGAACAAATTTCTTTGATTCGTGACTGGAGTTTCGCAACGTTTTCTTTTCGACCTTTGATCTCAATGGCAGGTGGACTGAAAAAACATTTCAAACAACTTTTCATACTTCAATAGCTGAATAGTTCTGTTTTTTCGTGGTATACTGAGGTTTTTCTTTTGATTTTCTTTGACTTCCATTTCGAAAATTGACAAAGACGATCTTTACGAATGCCACCATTTTATTATGTGCCACGTTTCTTAATCGCTCTAAACATGGACAGCACAACATACGGAATTTTTCTAGATATCCATTAAAATGTGTACAACGCAGTGTTTTCCAAATTCAATCCACGTGATTTTCTGAATGAAGCAGATGGTAATTCTACTTGACTTATCCTCTCTGAAAGTCGTTTCAACAATAAAAAATTCCATAACGTTTCTATAATTTTTGGCGTTAATCGCGAATTCCACGCATTTGCAATTATTTGCTGATGACACGCATCCAGAACGAAAAAACGAAAATTTTACAGATCTACAGTTTCAATAAAATTCCACACAAATGGATTTAATCACAATTTCACTAAAATGGATTTAATTGAATTTCAGTAAAAATGGTTCTTTGAAAAATCAAAATCATATCTGAACGAAGCGGGAATATTCGATTTTGGACATTGGGCCAACAACGACCACAAAATTTTATTTCTGAAAAACTTTTCATTCAATTACTTCAACTCGACTCTTCGTCGCGCGTAGGAAAAATAACCAGGGCTACTTCAACTTGTTTGACTTCACTTGGGCCTAAATTGTCCAAGTTCCACAAAAGTGCCATCATGAGCTATTAAAATTGGCCAGGTGTGTGGCTTTACGATGGTTTCCATTTTCAAGAAGCCATGACCATTTCTCTTTATGAACTTTTTAAGGACGGGATGTGACACTATACTGACACAGATCATGTTGAGTGTAACTCACGAATCGATACATCAAAACCTTAAACATTGTTGGAAACGGTAAGACTTTGCGCATCTTTCCAAGTACGTTTTGGGCGTGTGTGACATCACTGCTGTTTCCACCGGAAGTCGTCGCAGTGACCTCACGTAGATGTTTTGAACTGTCGTACTTTTTTCGCCCAACATATTTCACGCACAGAAACATGAAACCTTACTTGGACAAACACGTGATAGAAGCAGCGTGCTCAATGGCTGACAGATAAACGTCGATCCAGTCATGTTCGTCAAACCTCGTAATGACTTCATTTTTAATGTGTTCTTTGACAAATACCTGATCGAGGTGCCTCTGAAGTAGACGCACTATCTGCAAGAACAACACAAGACATAAAGCAACTTCGGAAGATAAAGGAAAATTTGTAAAGGTCTGGAGCAGAAGCAGCCACAAATGAATGTGTCTTTCAAAAAATCAATTACCAAGCAGAAATGAAAGCGATTCCGCGCATATTAAAATCAATGACTGCGCCGGTCTCATAAATCATTGAATTTCATGACCTTTTACAGACATGTCAACATTGTTAAGTTTCAATTTTGTTAAAGATGTTACAATTTTTTATTTGAAGTGCGATCTCCCCCTTCTGTCCAGTCAAATTATCTATGACGTTTGCATAACAATAAAAAAATTCCTCATAGTGAGGAACGAAGATATCACCTGAATACATCACAGCTTTTGCTGAATAGAAACACAAGTGGTTTTGACAGAAAAAAAAACTAAGTGTATGCTCGCTAAGACAAGAAACTACACTTTTGCTGTAGAACAACTACAACATCTGTGGAAATATTCAAATAAAAATTTATATGCTGCGGTTGAACCACTTTCATCTGCGCAAGTGTAAACAAAACATTTGATCGCGTTCCAAAAAACCCTAATCATTGATTGCAGTCAAAATAGATTGGCGAGCTGCATTGTAGCTAAAACTAAACTTTACATCAGACCACTTTTTGCAATAACCCTAAAAAATGTGCAGTCGTGAAGTTCATTTCATTTTAATGACCGTGAAACTGTTCGAGAACACTGGAAAACGTTAATGCCGACCAGATTGAAATGTTTGCAACACCGGCATTGGAGACAGGAAGCAGGACCCAACTAATCTTAATACTGCAAGTTTTAGTGACATTTGGACGACATTCAAAAAAGTCTAGCGAACGCTTTCCAAGTCCACCGAAAGCACTTGTAACTGTTTGATTTTTATCGCTGCTGAAGGTCTTCACCTTCGCATCCTCGTAAAATGCGATTCTTAAGGCTAAACTTCCCTATGTCTCCTGCATTTCTATTCATCGTTATGGTGTGCATGTTGCAGCGTACGAACACTGGGACTGTTAAGGAAACTTCAAACTGCGCTAAGAACAGAATTCCAAAACGTATCATTGCAAATTTATTCTGACCAGGAAATGTGTTTGTGCAATAAGTAATTATTGACAAAAAACAACTGCTGGCTAACGAGTCACGTGTTTAAATCGAGTTTCCGAAAAGTCCTGTTGCGAGTGTTGCACCAGCAGAAGTTTCAAACCGTTGAAGGAAATAAATGGTAAAATCTGAGACTTATACTTACCTCAATTAATTCCGCTTCATCTTTGCAGTAGATATACAGAACGGTCTTCATTGAAGCAAACCTGGTCTGATACTTCGCTTTTACTGATTCGAGTTGTCGCTGACCTGTGCTGAGCATCTCTGAAAAAAGGAAGCTTTCATTTGTTTTTCGTGGTCGCAGTGGAGTGGGAAAAAAGGAATAGCACTTGAATGTGATCAGGTTACATTGTACAGTGTTACCAAACGATAACGATAGGTTAACGAAGTGAGCGAGTATATCTAAGACTGGTAAAAGGTCCGCTGAAACAAAACAGGATCGACTGACGTCTCATGAAAGTGAAATTATAAGGTTTAAATCGACTGCACAAACCGCAAAGTGCTTCTGATTGGTGTTTTAATCCCGTTTGGAGGATGGCGCGGTTCTCGGATGTACTACTTTTCTCGGTAGTTTCGAACGCAGGTGGGAGGGCATGACAAACGTTCGCAGCGTTTTAAACAAGCTTCCTATCTACAAGCTAATTTTAAATTTCTGAGGCAAAAGAAGAATAGACATCTCACGAAATTTCAAACTGGACACGTGCATTGCAAAACGAGTTTCGGATAAAAAGATCAAAATGAAAAAAATAGCAAAAAAACGAAAAAACGTTGTCATATTTGCAAAAATTTCTTAATTTCTGAAAAAAACACCAAGGCCAACAGTATATACAATACTGGCATTCAGGGTTTTCACAGGTTTGTACAAGAATCGTTGAAGCGAAAACAGACGTTCGCGAATAACAACAACTATCAGTTTCATTCATCAGAAAATTCACTTTGGCCAAAAAAATACGTTTAGTTGAAATTCCGGCGATAAACACATCGTCAAATGCAAAACAAACAGGCAGCCAGCCATTCCACTTGCCTGGAATGCAAGTTTTTTCTTACACACGCACACATATATTTCTGGCACGCACGCAAGTGCACACACGCACTAATTCAAAACACATCGTTTTGATTTCAGGGGCTACTTCAAAATACAATCGCCTGGGAAATTTGATATTTTATCAGTTCTTAGTTCACAAATCTTTGCAATCAATAAAAGCTTTAGGTTTGCTGTAAGCTTTCGGGGAATCAGCCGACTGGGCTCTGTTTTTTCACTTTGCAAACTTGCATATACCTGCATTCAAACAACTAATCTCCACAAAGGCGACTGAAATCTTCAAACAACGCTTACGGTTGAAAAGTGTTAACGCTAAAGCTAGAGCAGTGAAAGCAAGCAAACTCAAGACTAAAATTAAAATGAATAAATCAAAACACAACTGCGGTAAATAAGAATCTGGAACACACGCCGTTCTCACTGAAACTATATAAGACTGTCTGTCACCAATCATCGAGCAACGCAACAAACCCACATTGACGATATCTCGTCTCTATGATTCAAAGCAGAGCTTTGTTAAAATGCGTACGCAGTGTTTCGCTCATTAGATTGGCAGACACACTCCGGGGAGCGCCTATGAAATGAAATGCTAAACACTGTCAACGGAAATGTCAACACTGGAAACTATATGGGTGATAGGGAAGATCAAATAAAGTTCATAAAGTTGAATGGGAAAATGATAGAACAATGCAAAGCAAATAACACTTAATTCACACGAGGAAGGATTATGCTTTGAATATTAATTTGTGCGTTAGGTTTGTTAAATCATTTATCTTCACGGGAATCTAGAGTAGCGGTTCTCAGTTTTTCCATATTCCCCTCTTACAAACCCAAACACTGTCAATCCCTCCCCAACAAAAATCATCACAACACACTACCTGAATATGGTTCCAGGCAGTGGCGCAGCCAGAATGAGGCCGAGGGGGTCATGCTCCCCCCCCCCCGAAACAAACTTGCTAAGATTTTTACTGGTGCTTTGTATCAACTTTCAAATGTTAAAATACGTCAGTGACTTACGACGTAACTGACTGGCCCCTCCAGAACAAAATTCTTGGCTGTGCTACTGGTTCCAGGTGTCTTTTGTAAATTGATCTCAGGGATAACGTTAAATTGTCTAATGAATAAACGATTACGAACCAAACATACTCTTACAACGTCAGTCACTGCAGTTAAAGTAGCTTGTTCTTGCGCAGTGTAGACATTCCCATCTAAACCAACATCGATGTGCAGTTTCTATGTTGAACAAACAAATAATAAAAACTTAAACTTTATTTATCCACATTTCTCCCTGAAACAAATTTCCTCCCAGGAATTAAAAGTCTTCCCTTGGTGAGCCAAGTGGCACCCGTTTGAGAACCACTGATCTAGAAAGTGAAAACTTGGTTGTTCTACAAACGTAAAAGCGTAAGCTTCATAGATTGTTGGTTTATTTTATGCCTATGTCATGGAACCATAGGCGTAGCCAGGGGGGGGGGCAAAAGGGCCATAGCCGATCCCAAATTTTTAGAAAATATAGTCATTTTGTGCTTTGAGAGGCGTTTTTATAAACAAAATAGGGTCGCCTAAAAGCAAACATTTCGGTCCCCCCAAATTTTTTGCCCCTCCCCCAAGTTTTTGGGCTGGCTGCGACACTACGATGGAACATTGAATAGTGTCGCGATAAGACGATTTTTTCGCTGTCATCCTACTCTATTATCTAGCTTGTTTCAATTACTTCGGTGCGATGACCATCTCATGGAAAAGTTGTTTGCTGTTTGGCTAACATATTGTTGATGGCATATCTCACAAGTCGTTATATAAATACCATAGTTTGCACATGTCAGGTTTTGGTTCTTCAGAAAAGTTTTGCTTTTGTCATTATTTGCAAAACAAATGGGGACCATGGATTCGTTGTGATTTCTATGGAAATGCAGTAACTGTGTCGTTTATGTTGCAAATCGTTTTTTTTTCGTGTTTAGCTTTAAATGGTTTATGAGTATCCAGAGCAATCAGAGACGTGGTAGGATATAAGATCATTAACGTGTTCAAACCTCCACACTCACGACTCGCACCAAAAACTATGTGTCATGTTGGGACAAACAGAGCGAAACTGTCGTTCCTTCTTCCACGCCCCAGTGGGGAGTGGGGACTGACTCTGATAGAGCCGCTTCGTCCCTACTTTTGCGGCTCGACCAGAAGAGGTAAGAGCGATGGGAAGAAGCTGTCAATTCTATTGACTCTCGCACCCCAGCCGCAAAGCATGGAGCACCATCAACAATCTTACTGGCAGGTCCAGACACTCCTCCCGCCTATGCCACAGCTCAGCAAACTCCATCGCCTCACAACTCGTGAAAACAAGACGAAACCACGAGTACACAAGGCTCGTGTACAAGGAGGTGTCTGACCTGTGGAAGGTCCCAACATCTGAGGGAGATAGTATTCTTAACCCCTTCACGCCAGAGGAGCTTGCTAACACCCTCAAGCACCTAAAGTCAGGAAAATCTCCTAGTTTGGATTCTATTTTCCCAGAGTTTATACTCCACACCGGATCATCTCTCGAAATCCTAGTTGTGCGATTTCTTCACTTTCTGCATGCGCCAACGCAAAATTCTAAAGATCTGGAGAAGAGCACTAATAGTTGCGATCCCTAAGCCGGAAAAGCCATTGGGGAGCCCAAAGAGTTATCGTCCTATATCTCTGCTGTGTGTTCCCTTCAAGATCCCCGAGAGACTCATCTACGCTCGTGTCGAACTAATCATCTACCTATTATTCCCGCAGGAATAAGCGGGTTTTCGACACGGGAGGTCCAGCGTAGATTAGATTAGGTTACCTTACTGACGCAAGACATCGAGGGTAGCTTTTCGGCTAAGAAAAAGGCCGGAGCTGTGTTTGTCGATTAGACAGCAGCTTACACTACTGCATCGTGGCCTCACCTCCAAGTTACTGT
>Ga0210059_1015246_pt1 | contig 11252 bp, 8 predicted proteins | sample Ectturendosymbi2_FD_188042 | JGI IMG/M metagenome (GOLD analysis project Ga0210059, IMG submission 188042) | Ecteinascidia turbinata endosymbiont from Florida, USA - Sample 2 (SPAdes) (version 2) | ecosystem: Host-associated > Tunicates > Ascidians > Unclassified | place: Key West, Florida... | reverse complement strand
CATAAAAACTTGTTGAAGTTTATCTAAAGCATATTGCATCCCAGGAAAATTATGTCATTTCCAAAGTTCAGGAATTTTCAAATTACAGAAAAACGGCTGACACTACGAAAAAACTAACGTCATTTTCGGACTCAGCGCACCAAAAAACATTAAGAAACACCAAAAAATAAAAATAAATAAAAAACAAGACCAAAAATTTGTTGCCCAGTGAATCATCCATATCTTTTATCTAACCTTCCATACAACTTTCTTCGAAATACTTCAAACAATTCAGGATCGTTTTTTAGATAATCGGAATTTAAACCATCAGTTTGTAGTTTTTCGTTCAGTATTACTTCTGGATTTTGAATCCAGTTGAAGCGTAAAAAACGTATTGCTCTAGAACATCTATCATGTGCATCCAATGACATTTTTACTATTACTTACTATTTCTTACACCTATAAAAGATCTGAAACACAAAAATAGCAATTCATAAACTTACCACTTGTTTCCATAATATTATAAACCTTTTCAATAGACGTCTATTCTAGTGACTTTTATACTCCAATGTTAGTCACACCTATTCTGTTTCTAGTTTCAGCATACAAGACTCTGCTTTGTCTAAATTTCCTAACTTCTGTACTAACTCACTTTTTCCTGGGTAAGGTAGGTTTATTGGGTAAAGGCACGAAAAGTTTTTGATTGCCTGCATTCTCTCCCCTTTCAGAAGAAAAAAACAAACAATGGTCGCAATTCTTGGCAAGCGCAAGCGCCAATTATTAATTTTTATGCAAAACCACTGAGAGAAGTCGAGCTGAGGTAGGTTTACGTTTAGGCACTACCTCACTGGTTGCACCATTTTTTATGTGGCAGTCCCCTTCTAAAGAAGAAGACCATTACACGTTTAGGACAATTCCGCGAGAGCACTGGTTAATAGGAAGTGTCCATGGCACGCCCAAGTTAACAATTAAGAAACTTAGACCCACCGGTTTCTCTCGACCCACTCAGTTTATCACAACAAAATTGTATTCACTCATGGTTTTATTCTGGTAACTTTAAACACTGCGATATTTACTACAACAGGGTTTATAATATACATCAACATACACATGCATTATTACAAGTGACAGGGGTTAATGCGAATTATATTCTTTCACAGGGGGAGAGAGCAAGCCTTCCTATTGGGCAGTCGTACCACGACCTGCCTGAAAATTGGTTATGACCTCAGTATCTCCGTGAGTCTAACCGTTCTGGGGTGTTTGTTAGCTACAAGTGAGTCCTGGTTCACGAATTTGCCAGAACCCACTCGTTGGCCAACTGTTTTAAGTGTTAAGCTTGCACACGCTCAACTGATTCAAGAATGGCAATTCCGCTCTTTATATACACACAACGTTCGACATCAAGGTTACGTGACAAATTTTGAGCAGTACACAGTGCAATAGCGACACTAGTGATCAGCCACAGTTTGTTATTTAATCGCGAATTCCGAATTGGTATTTTACAACAATATTTTATCTGTTTTCATCATTAATTCTATTTGCAATTTGAAGTTATTTTTTAGTATAATAGTTTTTTATGCCATCTTAAGTTACTCTCTCCCAAAGATGACTCACAATCAATGTGCAAAGTATAAATTCACAATACATCAAATAGGCACACATGACAATTTTCTAAAGAGTTAATGTCTTTAGTCATTGTTTAGTTTTCAGATTCGTTTGGCTTGTCGTGAATTCGTCGGTAAACTTCTAAGTTGCTTTCTTCAATTATTTTTCTCCAGTAATCGAAATCTTCTTTCGTTGTTATTTCAGGATCACAAGACGTTTCATGTTGAGGAGCCAAGACGAACTCAAGAAATGTTTCTTGATGGAACTTCTTTGCCAGAAAATCATCAAAATTATAATGACAAAAGGATAAAAAACCTTGGAGAGCCAGTGGAAGACACCGACGCAACGACAAAAGGTTTCATAAATAATCAACTAAGGAAGAGAACATTTCACGTAACTCCAGAAGGTGCTCAGGGACATCTTAAAATGAATAACTACAAAATATCTGGACTTGCGAATCCAGCCAAAAGAAACGATGCAACCCATAAACACTGTGTCGATTCTCACGATGAATATCTCCAGGATAACCAACCTCACAAGCCAGGTTGACTATCTGCAAACCCGTGTCGTCCGACTCGAAAGATTGTCGCTCATGGAATCAACTGAACCAGCTGAGGCAACCGAGGCAGCTGAAACAGTTGCTCGTGAATGAGGAAATTTTTCAGAGTTATAATAAATGTATTTGTGCTATGCCTGATAATACTGGAGATAAACAGTATTGCACCCCTTGGAAGCAAAAGTTTTGACTTTTGACTTTCAAAATTACTCTTCGCTTGGAAAAGAAAAAACATTGAACGAAATCGAAAATGCTTTTAGTGTTTGGCAAAATGTTTGCAATTTGAAATTTGACAGAGCTTTTGATGGGAGTCAAGCTATGAATATTGCATTTTTGACAGATGATGAAAAGCAAAATGCGGAAATTAACTGTCCTTACAAACTGAATAATAAAAAATCTGGCACTTTGGCGCATGGCTTTTACCCTGGAAATTGAACATTGTCTGGTGATTTGCATTTTGACAACGAGAGATGGTCAGACCAGAAAACAGTTTCGGGGCATGGGAAGTTCAACTTATTTTCAGTCACTGTTCACGAAATTGGTCATTGCATCTGACTGTTTCACAACACTGAAGACAAAGACAGTATTATGCAACCAATTTATCAGCCTGGATTCAGTGTTGAAAACAAGAACAATATACTTTCTGAATCTGACATAAAAACAGTGAGAGACATGTATGGCGCAGCAAAACATGTAATTGTTACGGCAATTTTTTACTCTAACAAAGCAAAAGTTATGATTAAAAATATAAAAAAGGAATCAGACAAAAAGGTTGAAAATTATTTACACTTGAAACCAAAGCACTTCAGCGAAGAAACTATTTCTGTAGAATCATTTGAACATCTCTTGAAAAGACTGGCTGACATGAATCATGCTGAATTTGTGGCTGAGAATTTTGGGGTGGTTGATAATGCTTGAAAGTAGATTATGTTTATAGTCTCAAGGCTTTTGTCACAAATGAACACCACACCTTGAATGTTTGTTCTTTTCAAAAACATCCAGGGTGGTTAACTGAACATTATTGGACAAAGTAAGGTCATGCGACACAATACGACTGAAACCTGCACAGACAGCAGTGGAGCGAGCGAAGCAAGCACATCTGAAGCAATTGCGCATTTTTTATTTATTCACAATTTTCACACAAATGCAGCAAATTATATAGAAAATAAACACACAGAACTTGAGTGAACAGAGTTAAGACGACTTATAAGACTCCACAACTCTGCCCAAGTTGTGAACATCTTAACATTCAAGCTGATTTTCAATACCCCCCACCCCCTAGAACCTTGCCCAAGTTCCCAGCACAAGCAAATATCTGGCGACTTTTAAGTCCTTTGGACTTTGACCTGGTTAGCAAGCACATTCGTTTTCAGATGACAAAAATAACCTCTAGGCTCACCCCTAGTTTCAACACAATGAAATTCAAGTTGACTTGAAAAGACCCCAGGACTCTGCTATATTGTTAGCACTAAGAAAGCTCTAAGTTTAATTTACAAACAAATAAATCTCTACACACAAATTAAAAAAATTGTGAAATAAACAGCAGATTATTTCCCATTCATTAGCAATTTTTTTCATTCCACAACATGTGTTAAATATTATGGCGTCTTTCAAAAATTTCTGTGAAAGGCACACTCAGCTGCTTAACTTTTTTACTGCCAAATATTTTACACTGAGCTGAAAATATAATTTCAAACGTTGAAGCATATTTTCATGAAATAAAAGTGGATCAACTTACAGTTTCTGTTGTTTTTCAACCATTTTTCTTCACAACACCCGATTGCAGAATCAATTTAAGTCAACAATATCAACCACCCATTAACAGCTGCTAAACCAACCGAAAAAAATTGCAATGAGGCCAAAATAACCTTCCAACACTGAGTTGCCCCCATCCCAAATTGATTTCAGCGCAAATTTAACATAACCAAAATAGAGAGCTAGTGGCTAAGCACAAAATATGTCTGAACAGTATCTCAACCATTGTGAACAAGCTTTTTTGCGATTACCAACATAATCCTAACCTAATGAACTTTCATCAGAAGAAACACAGCTTTTTTGATAAATTTTGATCAGTTTGCGGGCTGCCAAGCTGGTGAAGTTTGGAGCACACTGCTTGAGTCACACGTTCAATCAAAATCCCTGCTTTATTTAATGTCTGTAACCGTATGGTTCTGTCTTCAATGCAGTTGCAAAAAGTGTCTGTCGCCCTGTGATTCCACCGGCTTCAATGCCTTGTACTACGTTCTGTTTTGTCTGTTTTTATCAAACTTCGTTCTGCAGAGTGCGTGTGTTCATAAACAAATAAATTAAAAAACTTAAATTAAAAGTCTCATTGCCTGAAGCTACCATTTTTTTCAAGCACACTCTGTGGCTGAACGTTCAGAACTGCTTGCATGGCAAAACATTCCTTGCTTTGGAAGTTTCTACCACATCACAAAGTAGCACAAAAAAATTATATTCTAGTTAACAAACAAGTCAGTCAAACGTGAAGCAAGCCGAAACCGAAACGAGGTGTGCCCTTTCAGACGCGAGCGATGGCGTGTCACGACCACTACTCAGAACTCAAACGCAGGTGCGTGCTTCACAAATGCAGTCAAACGTAAGGCGCGCACCTGCTGTTGTATTCTAAACGCTTGAAATAGCTCTCTCTGCCAATGACGACAAGAGAATAATTCAACCTGACAAAATAAATACCTTAGCTTATGGATACAGGACAGGCTGACATGGCAAACCAACAAGGGAACCGACAGGGCGATAAGGGAACCAATAGGGGAGGTGACAGGGTTCGAACAGAGGCGCTTCAACAGATACAAGGGGAAACTGACAAAGTGACAAGGGAACCGACAGGGCCTGGAGTTCGTCGTTCTAATCAGTTGTGGACTTGGGGCTGGTTGCCTCTGATGACGTCATCATATTCAGCCAACCATGGTAAGACCTTTTGATCATGACTGGGAAGGGGATATACGGGCCACCCAAGGATATGCTCCTTAGACTACGACATGACTGACAACAGAAAATCCAAAAGGGCGGGGGCGTAACCAGGGGGTGGGGCGATTGCCCCCCCTACAACGAAAGTAACTTCATTCACCATGATTTTATACAATTCGGAAAACAGCATTAGCGATATGACGTCATTTTTTCGTCTATTGTTTTGTCACAGCAGTGTTGTGAAGTATGCTTTATCTCTCTTGCAGTAATGAACCCGTATTGAGACATGACCACCAAATGTTACTGAAATCGCCCCCCTAACCTTACTGGTTGGATCCGCCCCTGCAAAAGGGTATTCATGATACACAACTTTAAAAACACTGAAGTTTGGAAGAAAAAGCTAGCATCACATAAAACTTAAGTGATAGTAAACTGGCATCGCCCCCTGCTTATCTAAGTTTTGCCGTTGGAGGCCCTTTAAACTGCAGGGCACTTACACATTACAACTGTTACTGTGGACCCTTTGAGAACGGAGTACTCACACATTGCAGTTGCTGCTGAGGGCCCCTTTGAAAGCAGACACATTGCAGTTGCTTTTGGGAGCCTTTTTGGAAGCAGAGTAATCACATATTGCAGCTGTTGTTGGGGGCCTTTTGAACGCAGAGTATTTACTTATGATCTGGTTCGGAGTATAATATATGAGTGGATAATAAGTTTTTCATCAAAATGAGGAAAATTTATACGCGAAGAACCTCGGGGCCCTACTCGCCTCTCCTTGTTTGAACACACCACTGGTTTTAATATTGCATGTTGGCACGACGCGTAGCTCAGTGGTAGTGTCCACTTCTCAATTGGAAGGTTGAGTGTTTGATCCATGGTCACTGAGTGAATTGTCCAAGGAGCGCTCTAGCGCTCACCTAGACATGGGTGTTATTCTTCGCGTACATCCCGTTTATGGTGAATTGCACATTCAACGCAACGCCAACCGAGAGGTTACAACTGTACTCATATAATCAGGTTTTTAAGGTCACCTGAGAGGGGGACGTTTCTATTCCAAAAATATGAAGCAGAAGTGGTTTGGAAACGCAGCTTTGTATTCAACACAAAAATGCAAAAAACAAACCATCAAGCAAGCAACTCAAACACGTGGCGAACGACTGTCCAGCATGACTTCAAACTCGGCTGGCGCATGCAGCGTTGACATCATGTCTGCTTTCATCGGGGGAAGTCCCGACCAGCTGTCACACGCGAAGCTGAACTTCTGCAGGAAAACGACGTAGAATAAAAAGATGGAGTCGCGCGCGTGCTGCTCGCCCAAGCATCGCCTCCCACCCAGCGAGAACGGAATCACGTGTCGTGGCTTGACGAAGCGTCCGCTTTCAGCCAAATGTCGTTCCGGCCGAAAGTTTTCAGGATCGCCCCAGACGCTGGGATCATTGTGTATCCACCAATGATTGGCCATCACCTGCGGTCGTGAAAAGGATCGTGAGATGAGCTTATCAACAGATGAACAGGATCGTGAGATGAGCATATCATGAGATGAACAGGATCGTGAGATGATCGTATCGTGAGACGAACAGTATCGTGATATAAGCGTATCGTGAGATAAACAGGAACGTGAGATGAGATGATCATATCGTGAGATGAACGGGATCGTAAGATGAGCGTTTCGTGAGACGAACAGGATCCTAGGACGAGTGTAGGGTCAGATTCAAACCCTACTGACAAGTTTCAAGAAGTAAAAGCATTTCATCATTCGCACTCGAACGTTTCAGGTAAAATTTCCTTCAACTGACAAACCGGTGTCAGACAGATAGAAGCCAAGATCGATCCGCTGAGCTTTCTGAAACACTTGTGCCTTTAACTCGTTGCATTACCAAGATGCCTTATATCAGTTTGTGACATCATGGTAGTAGCTTCTGATACGATTAATGACGCGGGCGGCGAGAGAGGTGACTGTGAAAGCGCGGATCAAGTCTAAATTTCTTTACCTCACCAATGAAACAACCCTGGGTCATCAAAGTGGTTTCAAGCTGAATCACTACTTTTTTGCAACAGATAACTTAAATTGCATCAGCAATTTTATGGTGACAGCAGGTGCTAGACGATTAATTCTATGTAACTTTGTCAAAAAAAAATATAAAAGGATTAGATTAGGCCGAAGAGGATCCCATTCTTTGTGTTCAAGCTTGTCACAAGAGAGTATTTCCGATGTCTGCTGACTACCTACGCAGCTTGTCTGCCATGCTATCCAAACAGAAGGGAAAGCGCTGCGAATACGTGTAAGGTGGTGTTCTTCACTTTTGCTGGTAAAGATGACGGCAAGCAAATGTTAAGCACCCAAGAGCTGTTTCAAACGTGATGTTCAAGAACACGGTTCAGAAAAAATAACTTTGCAGAAAAAACTGACGCGTTTTCTAAAAACTAGGCCAATCTGTCCCAAGTTTTATCCGTTATGCTCTGAAATTAACAAATTGTGCTGGACAGATGATATATTTGGGGCACTAAAGCTACGTTTTTTTTGGTCATAGACCAATTTTTTTAACTTACCCCAAAAAAGGTAAGTCAATTCAACCATAATATTCGAAAATACAGACCAGCGAACACTGTTATGGCAAGTTTTATTACTATAGTATAATGGGACAAATGACCGAAGTGTCTCGGCCAAGAAAAAAACAGCATTAAAGCAATAAATAAACTCAATAAAATATATGAAATAATATCAACATTAGTCGAGCTTTTTGGGTGCTACTTTCGGTTCCGATCCGCTGATTGTCTTAAAGTATTTTTCCATGAATTGACTTTTGCTAACGCAGGCAGGACTACAGAAAAATGGATTTGATAGTCGACAATGTCAGCAGACTTTCTTCAACAGCCAGCGACGCTGAAGCTTATTACTACATGCACTTAATGTTGTACTCACAATGGTATCTTGCGGAATATCATAACCACACAAAACTGTCTTTTGATTTGTTCGGTGGGGAATTCCCAATGGCAAAACTGTCTTAAAGCGGAAGACCTCTTCAATGAACGCGCGCAAGTAGTGCATTCTTCTGCTGTGGCTCATACTGGGAGGGGATTTTCCTGAACAGAGTAAGAAAGTAAATGACCTTAATCTAATAATATTCAAGCGTGGAACGTTTGCGTAAAAAAGCTTTATTTTAAGCACGTTTCACTGTAATGGGAGGCGGTGAACACAGCGCCATGCAGCATCAGGTAAGAATTCCAAGTAAAACCCATAGTAAATGAAGGTGGTTAAAATATTTTGCATACCTCCTGAACCATGCTTAAAATGTTATCCAGGACAGTCGCAGCATCCACTTAGAACGAAAATTCAAGATCGTTTTGCAGTCTTTTACGAAGTTAAAAAACACAAACTCAAGCCTGGCCAATAAAATTTCTGTTCGCTGAAAGACAACCTCTCTTTCCCAAATACATTTAAACAACAAGTGGCAAGAGTAACTGGGCAATGCTTTGCTGTGTGTCACAGCGCTAACACCGAGCAGCAGCCACGCAAGTCAAAGTCAACAATACACTTTTATGTTTTGCTACAAACACTACACATCAACTCACAAACCACTGCAAGACTCTAGTTTTCGTTCGTAGCAACGCAAAACCCTAAATCTACAAGCCGTCTCGTCGCCACGAGCTGTCCGAAGTATGCCATTATACAGAAACGTCACGACTTTCACCAAAATTCGTTTCCTCGGCAGTCTTAAAAGTGGATATTCTTTGATCCTGCCGCTACGGCAAACGAAACTTAAACCAGCGTTGCTTTTCTGCAACAGAGGCGAAACTAACCGATCACTTGATCTATTTCTTCATGAAGCTTTGCTTGAATGTGTGGGTAGTGCAGCAGACAAAGGATCCCCCAACCAAGCGTCGCACTGAGTGGTTCTATGCTTTCAACCAGCAAGTCGATCAGGAACTGACAAAGTTGCGGGTACTACAAGGAACAGTTATGTAAGTGGAAAACAAGAGGAAGTAGAGCACGTCTATAAAACACAAACTCTATTTATCAGATCACGTTTTCTTACGCACCTGTCAATTAACTGACATCTTGGGGAATGTTTTAGCGCGTTTACTGCCAGTATTTACCCAAAGGTTTATTTGCAGTCAGCTGAGTTTTAATCTGGTTATATACCAAAGAATAGGAAGTGTTGGTTTGTAACAAAAATTGTGAAAATGTTCAACGGTAGAGATCTGAGTTGGGCGAGTTTACCTGATCGCTTCGATTCGCTGTCGATCGCATTTGGAACTCGAGTGGGTTGAACTCATACAAAATCGTACGAAAAAGGATGGTGGCACGAGGGAGTGCGAGGTGTAAAGGGAGAAACGTTTAAGAAAGATGATGATTGCTGACCACGCCATAACCCAGTGCGTCCAGAAATGTTCTAAAGAGCAACTCGCGCTAGCACAAAAATACAGCAGCGTCTTGCGCAAAGAGACCATCGTTCGATTGATGACATTGCAAACACTTCTTCCACTAGGAACCAAAAACATGTTTTTACAAAACATGTGTTTTTTACTTTTTGCACTAGGAACCAAAAACATATTTCTATTACTTTCGATTATAGTCATTAATCACCCAAGCAAAAACAAAACAAACTGGGATTTTTACGTCATAGTCGTGCAACAAGGGTTGCCGGAATTTTCGGTTTTATTTCGTCCCGCAGGAAAAAACTGATTTTTCTATCGAAATAAGGTTCACCAAAGAAAGAATGCAAATATGATTCTCCTCATATTGCTCATAAACTACAAGCTTTTCCCGACCAAATCGTCGCTTATGCGACACGGCCCGAGTAAACTGGATTTGCAAAGAATCACCAAAGAATTTCCGCTGAGAGCAAAACTCACTGTAGCAAGCGATCCCAACTTCGATGATTTCATTTCCAAAATATATTCATCAACAAAATCGTGGCCGTCGAGAACACTCAACAAATTTTCGTCGTGTTCAGCCACGATTTCTTCTATAATATCTAAAGAAAATTACTTTTGCAAAACCCTTGTATTTACGGCCAGACACGTGACATTTGGAAGTTACAATAAACGAAAACTTAGCACAAAAAGCATTGCAACGAACTTCCAAGCATAACTGGGAAAAATCGAAGTTAGAAGTTATAAACAGCAACCCACAGTGCGAGAACGCAAGCGCTGCGCGATGTACACGCCACACCACACCTTAATCAGATCAGCATCACATGGCCCATAACATTTTTTATCTGATGATGCCTACCTAACAGGCCAAATATAATATGCTCTATTAAGAAGATCTTAGTTTCTGATTCTTAAATGTGACAGGATTCCTTTCTATAAACAGCCATATTGCAATGTTTAATTTTTGTGATGCTCATCTGCACAGATATGTACTGCACTGAACCATGAGTTCAAGTACAAGTCGCTTTCAAAGTAAAAAAGCTAATTTATTAATTGTTAACTTATGGAAGCCTGAAACTTCTCTTTCTACGATACAAAAAATCCAACCTCAAAATCAACAAATAGTTAAAGTGAATCTTAAACGTTGCTGTGCTGCAATGCAAAGCAAACTGAAAATCGAAATCCTCTTGCTTAATGCAGTACACTACTTCCATTAAAAACGCTTTACCTTAAAGCCACTGAACATTGGGTCAAACATCGTGGACGGCAAAAACCTGTATTCACAGGCTTGTCCATGGAAATGGAATTCACATGGAATGGTACAGTGGACTTGAAATTTGTCCCATATCCAATCGTCAGTAAATTTACGGCGTATAGCATGAACTTTCTGAAGTTGAATACTATTAGCATATGCTCAGAGCACAGTAATACACGCAGAGAGAAAGTGGCAGTGCTATGAGGTAGTGATTACGAGGCCTTTAAAGTGACAACTATAAAGACGCCCTGTGGAGGCTAGGCATTAGGCATACGCATGATATAACGTAGGTCGTATTATTAGTTTCGTAGGATGAGCAGTCACACAAGTTTCCATGGGATCATCGTGTCTCGTGCACCGCGTCCGTCGGCGCGTCGTGCGTTGAGCCAATCAGATTCACGAGTGCACGCCATTTATCACGGTCCTGCACGAGGGGTTCAACTGCGGCTGGATCGAGGCCGAGCTGGTCAAGATCGCGTTTGACCACGTCGAACCAACGGGTGCGTGGGGCCCCTCGGGGTCGCTTCCAGCCGAACGAGCCAGGGTCGAAGT
>Ga0210059_1015245_pt1 | contig 11253 bp, 8 predicted proteins | sample Ectturendosymbi2_FD_188042 | JGI IMG/M metagenome (GOLD analysis project Ga0210059, IMG submission 188042) | Ecteinascidia turbinata endosymbiont from Florida, USA - Sample 2 (SPAdes) (version 2) | ecosystem: Host-associated > Tunicates > Ascidians > Unclassified | place: Key West, Florida... | reverse complement strand
AGATGTTGGTCGATATACACCCCAAGATACTTGGTGCAAGTTGTGTGTTTTATTTTATTGTCATTGATTTTTACATTAAAATTACAAGATTGGCTTAAGTTGCTATTGAGAAGCATATATGTAGTTTGAGTAATTTAATGACAACTTATATCTCATCCATTCATCAACTTCTGCAGTTCATTATTCACTCCATTTTGCAGGTTGGCAGAATTGGCACAGGCTATTGTCAACAATGTGTCATCAGCAAAGAGTGTAGTAGGAGTTCAGTTTGATGCTTGTGGGAGGTCATTCACATATAAGGCAAATAACAGGGGCCCTAGCGACGAACCCTGGGGGACCCCTAGACTTACCCCCTGGGAAGTTGACCTATACCCCCCAACAACAGTATACTGCTGTCTGTCTTGCAAATAACTAATAAGAAGTTTGTATGGTAGTCCTCTAATCCCATAAAAATGTTCCAACATCCACAGAAGCATTGCATGATCAAGGGTATGAAAGGCCTTAGACAAATCACAGAATACAGCACAAGTAGTAAGCCCTTTCTGTGTTTTGCAGAAAGTTTTCATGTATGTCATATATAGCCAAGGATGTTGACAATCCACTTCTAAAACCATACTGGTGTTCAGAAAGCATATTGTGTTGTTCAATATCGGAACACAGGCGACTATAAAGTAATTTTTCAAATATTTTGTTCATGGGTGAGAGAAGTGATATTGGCCTGTAGTTGCTGCAAAGGTATTTTTGCCCCACTTTGTGAATAGGAACTACTTGTGCACATTTTAAACTTTTGGGGTAAGTACACTTTCGTATGCAAAGGTTAAAGATTTGGGCTAGAAATGGGGATAAGGCACTTTTACACAATTTTAGTACACGTATCGGGATGTCATTCATTTTAACACTCTTGCACTCTAACAACCTGTTGATGACAGCTTCAACCTCATATAGAATCTCTTAACATAAGTTCTCTTTGATTCCTTTATGAAAGCTTTGTTTCACTATTAGTAGATTCAATCCCTATGAATATTCTGCATAAATATTTGCAGAAAATGCTCAGAATTTATTTAACAACTGAGAAAAACACAGCTAAGCTGTCAGAAAACATTCCTTTTCTTATGCGAAGCTGTAGCATCCAAATTTTAGTGATATATTCAGGGGCAACGGTAACATGCAAACATCAACATCATGTTACTTGCGGCTTAATACATGGAGGCGAAATTATTTTAGCGCGATCGTGGTGATAAACGAAAGCAATCACTTGACGCTTGGTATGGCTGTGCTAGTTATGAATGCAGATCAAAGAAATTTTTTCAACACCAAGTCTGCACGTTTAGCCCAGGCGATGGTCACTTGCACATCACGTCATCATATAATTTTTAACTTTATACACGGAAGCAAATAAAATATCCATGAAATTGCAATAATGAAAAAATAAAACTTGACGTTTGGTAAGGAAATTTTGTCAATCCTCCCTTGATGGGTAGAGTCAAAACAACGAACATTAGCAGTGAGATTTGTCGATTAAAATTATACACAAGCACCTTCACGATAACAAGTTAAACGTGAAGTGCTTCATCCGTCATCTCAACGAGAACACTTTCGTAGCTTTCCTAGCACGTTTGTTTTTTCAATAGGAGCCGGTAGGAGTTTGAGCAGAGGCTTTGTAACATGCTTGGAAGTCTAAACCCTCAAGTGGCTGAGAATGGCGATTTGGCAACGTCCACTTATGCGAATGGAATTTTTAGCAGTTATCACTGATCTTGAGAGCTTTGTTGCAAGTAAGAGGGTAGCCCAGCGAGACCGTTAACGCGTGACATTATTTCGAATGTGGCAAAACCCTTAGCGCAACAACTAATTGTGCTGCTTGAGTAACATCAGCGGATATCTGCAAACGCAAACATTATGCTGCTGACGATTGCGCCCCGCACAACCATTAACTGCAAACATTTTGTTGCAAAATGTGGGGGGGCGCAATTTTGTTGCAAAATGTGGGGGGGCAGCTTGGTGTGAAACGAATATGTTCATCCGGTCGATGCAGAAGTGAAGTTTTAGAAATAAAATTTCCCAATCTTGTTTTTAGAGGGTTTTGAAAGCAACACTAATCACGCTTTGCTTTATCATTCAAATTTGTATAGGTTTAACGTCAGATTTTAATAGATGAAATTAATGTCAAAAGTTCCATTCTAAGAGTTATATTTGCATACGGACACGAAAATATATTTGAGATTGAACATAAATCAAACTGCACAACGGTGAATTGGCAAAAAATACCAAGTTTAACCTGCATTAACACGAAAAAATGTCCAACTAAACTAGGTGATACGTACCTGTAAAGCATATGTTTTGCACTTGGATAAGAACATTGATGCATTGTGGGTTTGGTTAAACTCAGGCAAATCAAATGACTTGCGAACCTATGCATTCAGTACAGGCACAAAGTCGCAAAGTGAAAGAGTCACGAAATAAATATCTTTTGGATTCGTTGGTCACCACTGTCGCGACATTACAGGAAATGAGGCTAAATATGTAGCCCAGCGTGGTCCAACTACTTTTGACCTACGGGCCATTTTACAAAAACGTAACAACTTGCGGGCCACTCGACAAAATAATGTGTGAAGCAACAGGGTTCACAAGATTTAAAACTAAAAAAAGGTGAGTGCGTCATTGAAATTATTACACAATAGCAAACAGTAATTTATTACAAATCCCTATCAGTGTGATGTCTGTGATCGAGGCTTCTCTGACACTATCGTTACTTTATCCATACCAGTGTAAGTGGTAGTAAGTCGGAGACTATCGACCAGTGTTCCGCCTGCCAATATGTAGCTAAGTCAATACTTCTCCAACGTTTTGATTTAAATCCTGTTTGCTAATGGTTGAAGACAGTCTTTTGCAAAAACTGGCAATCCTAAAATAAAACTATGTCTCCACAGTAGTTCTGCTTTTTGTTTTCGGCAAATATTTCGCAGAGATTCTTACAAATGCAACGTTTTAATATTATAAATTTGCATCTTTAAATTTACGTGACAACCAACGTTACAGCAAAGCCAGTTACATTTCTGCACGAAACAAATCATGGCTGCACTGTGGTCTCTCACACGTGCAGCTGTTAAACTCTTATTGTTTCAAAACAATGACCTTTCTTACAGTATACAACCAGTGATTACTACAAAAATCACTGATACCACACAGAGTGAAATGTCGGACGGAAGCAGTTAACAACATTTCGCGACGTCTAGAAACCTGCAAAGTGCTAACCTAAGAGAAAAACGTGGGGGCGGAATGGTGTTATAAATCAATGTAAGCTGCCCTTGATTGTAAATCGCACTTGAACATAGGTTACCTAAGGCTCTGAGATGCATTCGTGACGTTCGCGTACTCGTGCGTTACCGTTTAATTGGCAACCCTGTTATTAATGATGCTTACACCACTACAACTGCCTTCTGTTCATCATAATCACACCTGTGACGGATGTGCACGTGATGCTGAAGAAAATCGAATGTGATAGAAGAGTTTGGTCGACAAAACGTAGCCAAGGAAAGACTGAGCGTCATCTATACCTTTATTAAGTAAAAAAATAAAAAATGTAAGGCGCCCTTGATTGTAAGCCGCGTGAAATGAAAAAACTTTAAGCTGCGGCTTACAATCGAATGAGTACGGTAGCCTACTCAACTGCACTTACAGTTAGCTGCGAGAAGAGAGTTTATGATATAAACACTACAGTGTATTCTTACTAAGAAAAAATATTTCCACAGGCTAGAGCAGTGGTTCTCAACCTTTTATCAAAGCGACCCAAGTTTGCAGAAAAAATCAAATTGGTAAAATCTTGCGACCTAAGCACATGCTGATATGTCAAAAGCTGTGTAGTGAAACCTTTCATGATGACAGAATTACATTGCAGTCACTCTTACTGAACATTTATTCATCAAATCACTTCATTATTGCACTAATGAGAAAGGCGTGCTTGCTTGGCGTCAGTGAGTTTTTGAAACCGTGGCGTTACCTCACTTAAGCACAGCCGCAGGTCAGCTTCAACTTCCAACCGATTTCGATGCTTCGTTTCCAGTACGGACATTTCACTAAATCCAGTCTCACAAAGCCAAGTTTTCGTAAACGAAATCAGTTTTGAATCACAAACTTGAATCTTTTGGATATTTTGCTTTGAAGGACGCAAAAGTAATACGATTTGTTGCTTCCGCCGTCATGACCATAAACTCTTTTGCAACATGGAGGGATCGATGAGCCAGATCTGTGCCAGCAAATCGATCAATTATCCAATTATTTTCATTAATACATGCCAGATTTTCACCATAGTACTCCGCAAACTGTTGGGCAAGTTGTTCCAGGTGTTTGATCATGGTTTGCCTAATGTCAACTCCTTTGTCACAAATATAGTTTGTTAGTTCATGGAACATATCGTACTCATCTCGGGTCACATGTCTTTTCCAGAGAATGAGTTTTTTGTAGTAAGCAGCAACTCTAGCGGCATGATCAATTACTGTAAAACCAGCGCATTGCATAGATAAATTCAGGCAGTCCAGAGAGTCACATGCATCTGCAAGAGAAGCAACCTTTGCATTGAAAGCTATTTGACTAAACGTTTCAGCGAATGCCACAAAATTCTGTTGCCTCGGGAAGACAGCAATTGTTTCTTGCGTATCACAAACACGCTTCATTACACGACCCCGTGATAGCCTCCGCCCTTCCGTGTGCAGCAGCAATGCCTCATGATCAGCATTTCTGTCAGCCGCATTGTTGATGTAACGAACAAAAACTGAAAGCTGGGACAGACCTGCAATATCTGTGGATTCATCCAATTGAATGGAATAAAATGGAGACCGTTTTATTTGAATTAGAATCTGTTCAAGAACATCATCAGACATGTCGACTATGCATTTGTTCACTGGGCTGTTTGACAAGAGACTGCATTTGATTCTTTACTTTCTTTCTCACCAATCACCATTTTTACAACTTCTTTCGTAACTGGCATTGACAAATCCTCCCCAACTCTATAAGCTTTTTTCTGCCTTCTAATTTGGTAGGAAGCAACATATGAAGCGTAAACAGTTAATTTGTTTTTGTTGTGAATGCTGTCATAACATTTCTCTGTCCTTGAACAGATTTTAACTTGCGTTTAAAAAATTCAACAGGCTTGTCTACACAGTTTAGATGATTTGTCTCGAAATGGCGTTGCAATTTGTTTTGCTTTATTGATTCAGTAGAGAGAACTTTGAGACTAACTACACATTTTGGTTCACCATCCAATTCCGTGAAAACAAGTTTGAAAGCTTCATTACATGATCGTTTTGCCATTTCCCGTCTGAAATTAAGCAACAAAAAGGATTCACTCTCCAAAACGCAATACCAACAGAAAACAGTCAAAACTGCTTGCACGACGAAGCTTTTTAATGCTTGAAAAGAGCTTGCTGGAGTTAAGCCAAAACTGCTTACGATTGTTCTTTGTCAAAAATGCAACAAACATTGACTCCTACCAGCTTTCCTCAACAACGCGCTATCGACAAGAAGCGCTTCGCGCCTTTGCATTTTTTGTTTACAAAAGATATGTGTTCTCTTATTCAAAAGTTTACAAAGGCTTTTTCTGTTTTGGATTTTATCGCTCTGGAGATGTTTACAAGAAACAAGCTGCCCAGAAGAATTATCAGGCGACCCAACTTTGGGTCGCGACCCATAGGTTGAGGCCCCTGGGCTAAAGAGTGACTCGGTAAGTAACAGGATTCACTGGAACAATAAGCAGAAACCAAAGATTACAAACAAAAACACCGGAAAAATAACATGTCAGTATGGCCAGCCAGTCTGAATGTGACAGGTGCTTCGAAACTTATGTTGTGATTTTCACCTACATTTTCAGGTGCTCTGGTTAACGCCACTGTTTTAATATTGCTGCTTTAAAAACTTTGCTGGAAAAAAACGTTTCAGTCGTGGCGTTTCAGCTAACACTGCCAGATTCTTGCGCTTTTTCTACTTAGAAACTTTGCCATTTTTAGCTGCTGAGGCATCACAGGTTTCGGCATCACGCTAGCTAAACACCGCAATCTCGTTTTCTGCTCTTTCCTTCTACAAATCGACTGATCAAAAACCTTCTCTGACGGAACACGCAATAACTTGTGGTGTAAATGGCTTGACAAGCTTCATATCTTTATGACGTAACGCAAGAATAGTAGCCATCGGAGGAAAAGTGCGTTTCCATCATATGTTCCACTTTATGACAAAACAAAGGTCGCAGTTCGGCTGCTGTTGCCTCCAGACCGCACAACAAGTTAAGGAATCATTGATACTGAACAGCAACCACAGCAGAACTAGCTTTGCTGCTTCAGCACGCAAATAGTATCGTTTTCGCGACATTTGTGCAGTAGGCGTGGTGCACGAGCAGATAAACAAATGCCAAAAGAATGATTTTTAGAAAAAGTTACAAGTAAAATTCAAATATATTTGCATGGAACAAAACCGAAAATATTTACATCAGTAGTGATTACTAAAACTGGCAGAAAGTCAAAGTTGCAAAGAAATCATTAATGATACTCAACGCAACATCGGAATAAAAGTTTGCATTTTTGTATCTCTTTTGAATCACGACAATTTTTCAAACGAATATTTTATTTAAAACAAATAAATGTCATCACGGGGGGCCCCCTCTCAGCGGAGAGCCCGGGGCAATTGCCCACGTTGCACCTCCCTTAATCCGGCCCTGCATGAAGGAAGATATTTCTTAGTCTTGTTTGGAGCTAACCTTTTCTGTCCAGTGGTGTCACACGTTTTGGATGGTTTTGCTCTTGTATAAAACAACTCATGGCTTGAATACACAATAGCGTTTGTTGTATGTTCTTATTACAAATTGCACTATTGTATTACACCATCCAAATTAAATGTGTGTATCATCCAAATTAAATGTTTTCATTTTGAAAGAGATTATCTTTTGCAATTGCAATATGTTGCGTTATTTTTTCTTACGATTAACAATTTTTTCAGCCAATACCATGTACAAATTATGATATAGTTATTAACTGAATGTTTTGATATTGTTTGCAATAAAAACAAATGACTGTAAAAGTATATTATGGACTTATGGATATTTTATAGTTTTATTTGCTGAAAACTTTAAAGCAAAAATAAACATATATTTTCAGTTTCAAAACCCATATTTTCTTCATGGTTTACCTTGAAAATTACGCCTGTATCTAATATTGGAATTATTAAAAAGGCCCACATTTAAACTTTGCCATGGGCGACATTTTGCATAGATATCGCCACTGGTCTTTGCCGTAATTTTTCCGGTCCTGACATACTGATTTTCCATTGCACCATCTGATTCCCGCATGCTTGCAAGGGAAACTTTGTTTCCCAGCAGAGATTTTTAGTGGTTGTCAGCAGCAGTAGGCTTGAAAACGCCCTTCTGAATGAACAACGCTTAGCGTTTGAGACTGCCAGACATTGCACAAACTCTATCGTGGCGACACAAGACCACTGTAGTTATAAAGCGCCTTCAACAAAACCCAATAAGAATAAAAAAATTAAAACTTCGGTTGCAACCTACGGAAAAAAGATGGAGAAGTACCGAGATCATCGCCGTAAAATCACTTGATTGTCGATAGAAGCGTTTCTGCATCTGAGGTTAATTGCAAAGGATTTATGTCACTTGTTACCACAAAGCATGTCATATTCTTTTTCAGATTGAAGACGTTCAAAACGAACTTGTCGATAAAAAAATGATTCCGAATATTGTTCATTTCATTTGGTTCGAATGTCGTCGTTTCAAAGTGGAACATTACATTGCGTAAGATATTTTCGTTGCAAAATTAAATTTGAACTTTTGGAAAAATTTTATCGTTTCTCACGAAAACATCTTTGTTTTTGCAAATCCCACAGTGAACAGCTAAAACTTGAAATTTCTTCAGGGATCGGAAAATAATTGCAGGACTGACTAACATAAATTCATTGAAAATCATTTAAAATATTTGCGCTTTGTTCAATCTCCTGCCAGTAACATTTTTAATTTGTGTTTTTGTTAAATGAATCATATACATGAGCTTCTACTTACGTCCCCATTGTTGAGTAGCATGGCAGTAAAGAGGTAGAATCAACCACCACAAACAACAACGTCAGGTTATGGGAATGCAGGATAATTAGTGTTCTGTTAAAGTGTATTATGAGGTATGAAGGTATACTCAGCAGAAAACTATCTGTTAAATGATTTCTTTGTTTATGAAGAGTTAGTTCAAGGCTTCATGGTAACTTTTTCGCTCATTGAAGGGCTCAGTTCTCTCCATGCTTTGTGTTATTCGCTAACCATCCAAATTTTCACTTTGAGAAAGTTGCCAGGAACTTCCAACCTCCCACTGAATAAACATCGTGTAAAATTGTTAGATGCAATGTTGAATCAGCTCAATAATTTAAGTTTCAAAATTAAAATCACAACCCTTCTTACCATAAATATTTCTGCTACAGATTTACCTGGCGCTTAGCAAGATTGCATGTTTGCTTTCACAATTGCGTAAATGGCAATTTTCCTTCGAAGCAGTAGGTCGCCACAGCAGTGACTCAGTCGAATCAATTGGCAAATTGTTTTAACACGAAATCGATTGAATATTTCATGCATCTCAGTACCGAAAACTGCTGCAAGCAAAACGCTTACGAGTGAAACGATGAATGACAAAAGGAAGATTCAGAGAATTCACTCAAACTGTATTTTCAAACACTTGCAGTGACAATAATGTACACAGCGGTTTCAATGATTCTGGTCTCGGAAATGTTTGAAATGTGCTGAAGGAAGAGAAAACGTTTGAGATATGCTGAAGTAAGAAAAAAGGTTAAATATGTTAGAAATGTGCCCGACATCTTTCAAATGTCCTGAAGCACGAGAAACTTAGAGCGACGCTTAAAAAATAAATCTGAGCATGTAACAAAAAGCCGATGACAGTAACTCGTAGCGAAGCAGGCCACAGATGCGGAAATAATGTTTTCTTGACTCATCGCAGCGGTTTCTTGAAGCTAACCGTTCCACAATTGGCGTCAGTTTTGCTTCGCGGCTTGAAAACTTCTGTTTAAAACTACACTTCACGTGCTTTCTTCAAATCTTCGTTTAATGATCAATCATTTCGCTCGCAAAATTTTTCTTTCTGTTTTGGGGACTGAGGATGCGAAGATTAACTGATATCGATTTCCTATCAAAGCAATTTGCCAATTGATCGAATGCGTCGCCTAAATCGAGACTATGTGGATATGTGAAAGTGGGAATCATCACCAAGTTATGAAAGCAGAGCACTGCAAGCAAGTTCCACGAGATCTCACAGCGAACATAGAGCCTTCAATTTATTCCTATTCTATTCTTGGTCAATGCGTGTTCGATTTTAGAGAAAACCACTACCGACCAGTGCTTAAACCTAATAAATGCAAAGCACTCACAGGTATCGACAAGCTTGTTTACAAACTTATGTACAAGCTATTTAATCTTCATAAATTCTATGAAGAAGCAATTTCTGAGTTACAGTACTGTATATTTTGTTAAATGTTCTGAACAGAAGAATGCAATTTTAGAACAATGACAATTACTGGCAATCTGCTATATTTGAAAAAACGCAAACATCATGGAATGAATTGCAAATTTTAAAATTTTGTCGAATGACTAAAAACTGTGTATTTTGATCTTGCTCATAATTTCAACAAAGAAATATAGGTTGCAATTTTGAATCTGCTTTTACTAATGCGCACAACTTGTACAGGTTGATGGGAGCATTAAAATATCAGAAACCACGTCTTATCCTGTTTCACACCAATTGCGAACCAGATAGTGAATATTGGTTTGATATCAAGAAAATAGCTGGTTCCAAACTGCAAGTTGTCCAACGATCCCTTCCAGATGTCATTTGGGGAAAATCAATTCAGGTAAAACTCTTTATGTTTAAAGCAGTTCTGTAAAGATCTGAACTGCTGGAAAGCAATTAAACAACTCATAAAACTAAGCATTACTGTAAGACGTTTTTGAACCAGCCGAGTGAAAAAGCTACGTGTTAATAATTAACTTATCTTACCGTTCGTTGCACTGACGTTTTCAACAGCCAAATCGTTAACGCGCTCCTGATAATCACTTGAAGAGAAAAACAAACTAAACCAACTGGCGTTGAAAACACTGGCGGACGACGCACGCAGTATACCCTTAGACTCGCTGAACTACTTATCAGCGCTTCAGCTCACCAATATGCGAGCTTCAAAATGTTAGTTGCGCGACACAGCGCTCCAATGCTGTCGTTGCAAAACTATAACAAAAACTCATTTTTAGTTAATATCACAAAATATTGGACAAGGCATCCTCCCTCCCGAAATACAAGTCGAACAGCTCATAGAAGACGATTGATAGTGTCAGTGATGGAGTCTCGAGACTTGGTCTCGGTCTCGAGACCCGTTTTTTGAAGTCTCGGTCTCGGTCTCGAAGGATTTCGGTCCCGGTCTCGAGCTCTTCGCCTCGAGACTTTGGAAAGGTTATTTTTTATGAAGTTTTGCAAGGAGTTCCTTAAAAAAACGGTTTTAATAAATGATTGTTCAAAATTTAGCCGTTCAAAGAGGTCAGTGGCTAAGCTTTCTTTGTTGTTATGTTGTTTGCGAGATGGAGAAAACAATTTTCCCTGTACACCGTTTAAAATTTATACTGAACTCAATAAAAAATGTACACGCACCAATGACACCGCAGCGCGTAATCTCTGCAACGAGAGGCTGGGAGTACTTTGCTAAGGACTATCTTTGAACTGTTTTTCCAAGAGTTTTGTTATGAAACCCATAGGCTTTTTCAAAAGAGGTGGGAGAGTGCCAAAAAGTTTCTTTTTTGAGAAGCCAAATGGAACCATGTCTTTTTTGCGAAGTGCTTTTCAAAGCACTCTGTTAAAACACGTTGGTGAAGTTTTTTTGTTCTGGGTAATGCAGACTTTTTTAAGTTCAAAAATGCCTCGGAACTCTGTTGAGGAAAAGGTTTGCTCATAAGAGTTGTATACAGAGAGCAAATAGTGCATCATGGCTGATCAGTCACTTTGATGTAGCCTACTGCTATAAGCTTTACGGCCTGTCTGCGTTTTCTAACCAACCTACGGTGTTGCGAAAATTCTGAGTGTGTCAGCAAAATCGAAATTTGGAACAGTTGTGAATATCAGTTTAACGTAAAAATATGGAAATTATGAAAAACTTGAAAATATAAAAACTTGACAATAAAAAATAGCAAATCTAGGAATTATACATAGAGCCATAAAATCA
>Ga0210059_1015244_pt1 | contig 11254 bp, 7 predicted proteins | sample Ectturendosymbi2_FD_188042 | JGI IMG/M metagenome (GOLD analysis project Ga0210059, IMG submission 188042) | Ecteinascidia turbinata endosymbiont from Florida, USA - Sample 2 (SPAdes) (version 2) | ecosystem: Host-associated > Tunicates > Ascidians > Unclassified | place: Key West, Florida... | reverse complement strand
CTACTACGGAGTAGGGTGCCAATTCCTAAACTGGTCGAGTCCAGGTAATATGCGAATGCGTTGTGACATGACGCGCCATCAATCAAACAGACACTGCAATGTTCGAGCACTCATTCACAAAGCAAAATGCGATTGTAGTGTTCAAAGAATAGGGACGAATACAAACAATCTGACTGCATCAAAGCACGCAACCATATGTTGTTAGACTTTCTGCATCTTTCGAGAAACAGGTACGTATTTTTTCGTAACAGGGCCTCAAAGGTAGGAATGTCACATTGAACCTGATGGCTACTAACACTCGCTCTCCAGGGCAGGTTGTATAGAGCTCTGCATCCAAATTAGAGGCCACACGCAATCTCTGCATGCATGACTTCCTGAATTTACACCATAATTGTGATGCATACATGGGGGTACAAAAGGAACGAAAAAGTACATTTTTAACTGCATTTGAACATCGGGAAAAAGAGGCTCGCAGCTTGTTTGCTGCACAATATTGGTATCGCAGTTGTCTCTGAATGTCGTTGTCATCTGAGAGCTCACTATCCAGTACAAAACTCAGATATTTGTATTGGTTAACAGATTTTACGTTTTGACCACCCAGTGTCAGTAATGGGGTGACTGTGCTTTTTACATTCTTAGCCTGAAACGTCATACAAACAGTTTTTTTGCAGTTGAAAATAATCCTATGCGATTCCGCATAAGCCTGACACACATCTAGTCAGGCGCGTAGCCAGAAATTTTGATATGGAGGGGCAAACAACAACCCAGTCTCAATATTTAAATACTTAATGCCCCTTGTTTTTAAAGCATCCTCCACAGAAAGTACATTTTTCTGGCCCTTTCCGCTGAATAATTAAATTCAGATTTAAGCCGGAAAATAGAAAGTTTATTTTCGTTGAGTTAACAAAAATTGTTTTTAGTTAATTTGCTAGCGTCTACTCTGGATTAAAGCCACAATTTGCTCGTAAAATTTTCCTGCAAAAACGCATGTGAAAATATCGAAGCCGTAAGTGCAAGATCTGCAGTATGATTTATGCAGCCAATATTGCAGTTTAGCAAGAAGTCATTGCTCCCCCCCTATGATTGTGCTTTTTATATTTTAAACGGTTCTGATGTACACCAGCACAAGTTCAATCGAAGCGGAGTGGCGACTTTGCGCTAAGACAGTGACCTGAAGTAGGTCTCGCATATGAGACGTGGATTTTGTCCAATTCTTGAGCGACTGGTTGACGTATGCCGCTGATAACGTAAAGGCTAGAGTCCATCTACGCGTTTGCAAACTGTTTGGATTTTATGTCATAAAACGCTGTGAAATGGGACTGCGGTAGCATTTTTTGTGCGCTATTTGCTCTAAGCTAGCTTCCCAAATACGATTAGGTATTTAGCCTAGCTATTTAGAGTTATTCACAAATATGATAGAGACAATACCGTAAATTAGAGAAAGTTACACATGTTCTCTAAACAAACTCGCATATGTTTGACCCCACACTACAAGTGTGAAAAAGGTTGGGTATATGCGAAAAAGAAGGCACAATCGATTATCACCACGGCTCTGCTCTTAAGCAAAGAAATACGCTTGGCCACAGTAACCACAACGGTTGGTTAATTTGTCTAGCCCAGTGGTTCCCAAAGTATGGATCGAAATCCAAACAAGGGTAGCGAATGGTCAAAAAAGTGTAGCGCCGAGGTGATCCAAACCGGGGTTGTGTATTTTCACCGTTAACCTTACCACTGCTTGTCTGTGTCTTTAGTGTAGATACGTGACAAAAGAGTAGATAGCTGATATTAAAAACGAATTTAGTCGTAAGGTGTTCACCAAACTCAGAGTTGAGACGCGCTCAAAAAAGTTTGGGAGCCGCTTATCTGGCCATTCTAGCGTAAGCGTTTGAAGTTTTAAAAAAAAGCCATTAGTGTTAACAAAATCTAATCGGCTGGGACAAATTTACTTTAGTTCAGGAGTGGGCAAACTAAGGCCCGCAGGACAGCCACATGTACATAGATAGTACATATTTCGAGTCTATATGTTAAAGTAATTTTATTGGTTAGATTAAAATTCTAGACCTTTTATTCCACACATTTCATTCGAAACCGCATTTTTATTTAACCGGAAGTGACATTTTTACCTTAGTTTTGTGCTAGCTAATGTAAAAAGCTTTTGTTAAAATTTTTGAAGCGATTATAGATGCAATAAATGTAATATATGCGGCCCCTGGTAGCAATAAAGTTTTCAATGTGGCCCTCAGTACAAAATGTTTGCCCACTCCTGCTTTCGTTTCATTTTATTCACATGCACTTTATCAAGAAAACAAACGCAAGCTATCTGTAAGTGATGGTAATACCAACGTAAGCTACGGCAGTGTCGCTTTTCCCTCAGGATTTACAAAATAAAAAGCATCTTCCTACTTGATTTCAAATTTACTGTAGGATAGGGTGGCAATTAACATCTGATGAAAGTTGGAAACACTTTCAGACTATGATAGGTCGGGCTCTGATTAGGCCTACTTGAGAACTGTTTTTTACTCTCCGGCAAGGTATTTTTGTGATTGTATTTCATAATAGTGATTGCACCGTCACAGACACAGTACATGTTTAATCATCACAAATAAATGTCTAGAATGAATGCCATTGTTGTCAAACCGTGTCTATGGCATCACAGCGTAATAAATATAACTTCTTATTATTTAATAAGAAACTGGATTGCTTCGTAGCCAACGTTTGAGCTTCAACGCATATAAAACGTTTATCACCACTATAGTTTTAAAACTATACAAAATCTACGACGTTCATTTTTAAGGCTACGGCTGATGCTGCAGACAAGGGTAAGTTATACATAGGGCTGCCATACCGTCCTTATTTGTAAGATTTGTCCTTATTATAAACGGGACTGTCTTAGAAAACTTCCTTGTACTCGCTTCTAAGAAATCTACTTATTTTGGACTTGCGTCCTATTTTATCTTATTTTCAGCAATGATATCAGATAGCGGTTTGAAGCAACAAATGATTTAGAATTTTGTTCCTTCTGTCACGGCCAAAAGTTTAGGACCACCACGTAAAAAGTGATCTTTTTCTGTTTTTGTGTTGACAGGTTGTATGAGGCTGATATATTCATCTGCTAGTTTCTTGCAATCACTTTTGTTTGCTCAGAAGTATGGATACTATCTCATGCATGATGGTACTAAATATGGTACTAAATGATTTGACATTGACGTTTAAATAAATGATTTGCCGAAAAATGTCTTTTTTCTGGTCGTCCTTATTTTTGAGTCCAACTCGATGGTAACCCTGGTTATACAGTAGGCCTATTTCTAACACGCCAGAGATATCAGAGAGGAATATTTGCGATGGTCTTGAAATGAAGTTTATATCGCCGTTGGGTTGGATACAGCAAGCTGGTGCACCAGAAACAGCTGCGAAAAGCGTTACTCCTTGTTTTTGCTTGCGGTTAGTGACTACAAGCGCTTAGATACAAGTTTGCATTTCATTATCACCAACTTCCACACGGAGCTTAAACCTAAGGTAAAGCTCAGCCATGATATGAATTCTCCAGCATTGACACTCCAAGGCATACACAACGTTTGACTAATCATGGACAATTAGTGAATCATACTGGTTTGATAAGGTTCCACTAAGAGCTGAAGCAGGATAGGTTCCTGCAGTTTCATTGATTTGCACTGAAGTATTTATTTGACCCACACATCAAAAACTTGATTAACCTGAAAAATTTGGTTCAACATTTGGATTGGTGGGGGGCAATTGCCCCCATTGCCCCTTGGCTACGCGCCTGCATCTAGTATTCTTTGCAACCAACGTGCACTTGGACAAAACACACAAATATCATCAGCAAACATTAGATGATTTAATAAGACTTCACCGATAAAACACCCTGCTTTAATGTTGTTTAGTTCATTCGATAAATCATCAAAATAAATAGCAAACAAGTATGGACTCAGTACTATCCCTTGTCTAACCCCATTAGACACATTAAACGGTTCAGACAAATGCTTGCCCCATTTTATTTGCATCGTTTGTTCCTTGTATACCAATGTTTCAGTAGGCGCACAAAACACATTGGCACCTTTCTTTGAATTAGTTTCTCAAATAACTTCATGTGTAGTACTCGATCGAATGCTTTCGAGGCATCTAAAAACACAGCATGCACAGATGAACCATGGGTTACAAAGTATGAGGCAGTTTGCTTTAACAAAAATGTACAATGTCCATCCTGATTAAACTAAGATTCGATCAAATTAGTTGTTCTCGAAGAAGTGGCACGCGTTGACAATACGGAGTGCCCAAGTGGTATGAAATCGTAAAAAGGTTGGGAACCCCTGCTCTAGAGCCACATTTAATAAACTCTGAAGCAAGTCATAGGTTTTTCAAAATAAAACGAAAATTATGTGCAAATGTGCGAAAGGGGGCCCCGCCATGGACCTCCGCATGGGGAGCAAAACGGGTACTTTCCCCCCTGGAAATTTGGCTATGAATCAAAAATCTCTAAAAAACCTGATGTCAGCAGCGGAATACCAATTAATTAATTTAATTCTTGCAATCACAGTTTATTTGCCGGTATGACACCCACGCTGCACGTGAGCCACGTTCGCTGTTCTGTGTTGCAGTGATGAACTTGCACTTCACTCATGTCCTCTCCTTGTGGGAATATGTCTTAATCATTCAGGTTAGTTCTGGTTTGAGTTTCCAGACGTTTGCAGCTCTTGTTTCGAAGTGACGCTGACACGTCTTGTTACGTAAAATCAAGTCATAATTTGTGGTTTCGCGAAAGCATGGCAATGCTTTTTAAAAAAGAAGTGCCCCTCTTTGAAAATCTGCAGATAGCCTTTTGTATAAATTATCGCAATACACCTAGCCATTGCTGACAAAGAAGCGCATTTTTGTGACTCTTGCCGTAACATTGGACATTTTCTTTGTGGTGTATAAAGAGAAAAGTCCATTTGCAATGCATCGTCAGCAACCTGAAAAAGATAAGCAAAATGTCGATGTTGCTCCACCCTGGAAAAATATCTACGGACGCCCATAAGCCCATCACCATCTTTACTGTGTAGACCAGGGGTCACCAACGTGGTGCCCGCGGGCACCAGGTCGCCCGCAAGGACCAAGTAGGTCGCCAGCGGACCTGTCCAAACAAGAACATTAGCATGATCACTGTCTTCACATTAACGGATATCAATACTAAAATAATTGAAGGTAAATTGAGCAAAATTTTTATTTCAGAAGTGTGTATCAACTAGTAGCCCTTCACATTAATCCCTACACAAGAAGTAGCTCGCAGTTTCAAAAAGGTTGGTGACCCCTGGTGTAGACAAAGAACAATGTAAAGTCAAATGACTTTAAACAATTTGCAATGTGAAATGGACTTTCACGCAGAAGCAAATTTCCAGACAAAAGTAAAACTTGCTTTCAGCAAAAAAGGTTTTTGTATAGCTTTGCAAAATATAAGGGCCCCTTTTTTAATATAATGTTAACAAATATAGGGGTCAGAGGCCCCTTTTTTAAGGCCACATATTGTACACATGAAATATCACAAATTGTCCTATTTTGGGGGCCCCTTTCTGCGATTTTGTCTCGGGTTCCTGAATTCTAATACCCACCCCTGGCTGAGAGTCGTACATGTTGGAATTTCTGTGATTTTTAATGGCAGATATCACAACTAGGAAGCGGAGTCGCATTGTTATGCTTTCAGAACACTGAAACTACACCCAAACAGCCATTACAAATTGCAAAAGTATGCAAAAAAGACGAGTTTTGTTATGCAGAAGGATTTGATGCATGATGGAGTTCACATAAGCTCAAGTACAGTGCAACGCAATCTACTGGAGGCTGGCAGAAAGGCTAAGAAACCGCTAAAAAGCAACATCTTCTTCCGAAAATGAAAACAAAAAATTAGAATGTGCAGAAAAACGAATAGTGGACTGTAGAAGAGTATGTAATTGAAAGAAAAGTCATTCCAGATATGAGAAGGGCATTTCCTGATGGTGGAGGAAACTTTCAATAAGATCTTGCCCCGTGTCTTTCATCTAAAAATGCGAAGTCGATTTTCAGGAAACAAAAATTAAGTATGTTAGATTGGCCTGGAAACTCGCCAGATCTTAACCCATTGAGAATTTGTGATCAATAACAAAATCTCGGTTACAAAAATTGTGTTGCACCACCATGACCAAGATAATAGGGGCCTTTATTCCAGTGTGGTATCAGGACAGCAAATCAAAGAGAAGTGTCAAACTGGTAGAATCCATGCCAAAGCGTGTAACAAAATTCTTGTCCTTCAATTACTGCATTAGGTTTATAGAATTATTAAATTTGCTTTGCTAGTGAGAATTGCTATAGCCTACTATTAGTGTTAATATTTGATGTAAAGTTGTGAAATTCGCAAAGCAACTATGTTTTGTTCAATAAACCATTGGTAAATGCTTAATAGTTGAAGCCTATCATTTTCTAATCATAGTATTGGAAAGCTAATGAAACTCTTGATCAGTTATGATTCACAAGGGGGCCGAAAGCAGGTCTTGCACCAGCACATTTTTCTCCTCTCAAGGGTCCTAATTACACGAACCAAATTCATGTTTTTAGTCTGGTATTTAGTAGCAGTGACCGCAGATAGTACAGTCTATCGCTTAGAAAATATGCCAACTGGTGAGCTTACAGCTAAAAGCAGGTACAAAATACACTGGTCCAATTTACCGTAACATCTTTAAATCAAGAATACAAATTGCATAAAACCAGAATCGATTTTTTATGAGCTTGGTCTTGGATATGAGATGACAGGTTGGTGCGTATCTCAACCAGCTTTGTCCCATGACCTGGGGAGAAACCAGAAATTTTTATTTGGTGGGGCTAAAACGATCAAATTACTCTGTCACAAGGCATAGGGTCCACAGCCATCGGGAATAAGGGGCATTGGGCCGTCACGTCTCCAGCTTTGTCCCTGAACTTTATTCCGGTGCCAACCCTAGTGAGAAGGTGATGGCATAATGCAGGCATCAGTAAGTGTTACTAACAGGGATTAAATAGATTTTTAAAACACAGTAACAATCTTATCTGCATTATCTCACTCAAGCGTTCAAAATTAACGCAATCAACATCCACCGCGAGCTCATTTTTTATCAATCTTCGTCGCATTGCTCTGCTATATTTCTGTCCATACTATTGAATAACCTGCTCATTTTCCAGGTAGGTGGTTTTCTGTTTGATTTGCTACGACTGCAAATCGTTATTTCGCTGTTCATTCGATATTCGCTATATCGCCCAATGGCGACTCCGGCACTCGGGCTCAGCCCGAGTCGTCGATTACGCTTTATACGAATTGTAGAAAGTGAGCTTGCTTTGTATATTTGTGCCACCACTCACTTCACTGATTAAGGCTGTTAACTCGGGCTCTTTTCATTGGGTCTTGTCAGTGTTCAGATATTTTCGTTTCATGTCTGGCCTTTCGTGTTCATTTTGCAGGTGTCCTGAACATAGGTGTAGCAGCAGGCAAAATTTTGGGGTTGCGAAGGATTTTTGCCCGAAATCTTCCAAACCTGCCCAAAAAAAACTTTGAAAAAAGTGACCTCCACAAAAATCAGCTCTTCATGTCATTTTGGGCACCATTTTTTTTCAAATCAAAGTATGTTGGGCGCCATTTTTGCTCATATTTTCAGGGAGTTTGTGAAGGTTTTCAGAGATTTTTCCCGGATTTTCACCAAATCAAAACTTTTGGGGATGCGCTTGTACCCCCTGAACCCCGCCTCCAACACAGTGGTCCTGAATAACAAAACATCATTCGTAGTAAGCACTACGTTTTCTGCAGGTTTGCCAGATACTTTCCGCAGCTTATGGCCAAAATCCTGATAAAATATGGCCAAAATGGCTGTTTTTTGAAAAAGTTATGGCCAACATTGCAAATTGTTTTAACTATGGTAATTTCTATTTTCATAGGGATCTCAATTTGTTCGGAAGGCAGTATATTTTTTGCCGAAAAAATACAAACTTACAAACTCAAGGAAGAATACAAACTCAAGGAATTCCGGTAACGGATAAGCTTCGTTCATGTTTTGAAAACATTGCAATAGTTTTAAAAACATTGCAAACTTCCCGGCTATCTATTACAATGTTTTTGAAACATAAACGAAGCTTATCCGTTACCGGACTTCCTTGAGGTTGTATTTTTATTGACCGCCTTTGCGCCTGTAAATTTGCCAACTCTCACCCCGCAAATTTTACGCTTTATTCGTTCGCTATTTTGCACTTCATTTATTTGTTCTCTATTTTACCTCATATCTTTACGCTATATCACCGTTATTTGTACATTTCTATATAGGTTTTTGCTCTGTTTATTGTGTTGTTATACTTCATCATCTCCCAGCGTTTTTCATTTTACACTTCTACTTTTTTTCTGTGACATGCTGTCACCCATTCCCATAACGTGATGGTCAGTTTTGCGTTTTTGTCTTTCCACGTCATACTGCTCATTTTTTCTTGTTATTAGTAAGTTGCATGTTATGCAGTGTGTGGTTGAAAACATTGCCCTGAGGAAGCCCGTTTGAATAGGTGGGCGAAACGTCGGCTAATAATAAAATAATCGCCCGAAAAGCTAATTTATCTGCTTAAATTACGTGTTGCAATTTGTCTTTATTTATCTTAATAAAACTTAGAACCGTATATTAAACACTATTGTAGATACATGCTTCTATTCTGACCCATTTCTGGATTAAACTGTTTGAAATTAACTTTTCAATTCAACGACAAGGCTAGAATTCTTTTGACCTTGCGCTCCAAATATATGAACTAAAGATTAAAGTCATGAACTGCATTAAGTTGATCATCATAATCAGTAAATAACATGCTCAAAACCATCATTAACTTTACATATATGAACGAAAGGGTAGGAACACTTGAGAACAAACATTGACTCATGGCAGGTCCTACTGCAACACTTGTACAAAATCTACTGATTGCAAGGGCTAAATAATTACTACACACTTCAAACATTACAAGGTTGAAGCACCGCAGAGTGTTACTGTAAAAGTGATGAGAAACATCTGAAGTAAATTCTAACCAACAATGTAAAATACTTCTACTATAGCATTATCAGTCACACAACTGAGTGGAGCAGTCTTCAGATGCAGTACGAGTGCAGCAGCTACCAGTAGTGACCAAAAGATTAATTATCACTAACTGAAACATCTGTACAAAATCTCCTGACTGCAAGGGCTAAATCATTACTGCACACTTCAAAGCAATACAAGGTTGTATAGTGCCATGGTGTTACTGTACCAATGGCGTGATGAACGTTCAGAAATACAAAAAGACAAAATATTTAATGAAAATTTAATTGTACAGTGACAAACCGAAAAAATGGCCGAAAATGGCCAAATGCGTTTTTACATGGCCAGCGCACGTCGAAATGGCCATTTTTTCGAAATGGCCAATCTGGCAACCCTGGTTTTCTGTATGTTTTCAAGGAATCAGCCGACTGCCCTCTGCTTTCATCTTTTTTCGTACTAGACATTCTCTTGAATAGGTTCTCTCACGCATTACCCGGGCTCTGTGGTGTATCTAGGGTATGGCAGGCATGGCACGTGCCATGGACGCCACTTCGACGGGGGCGCAAAAATTGTATGGCAAAAATGAAAGTTTGTGACTTACAGTTTCTTGAATCTCTTGTCTTGCGCCCCATGCGACCATTAAACCACAAAGCTGCATCACCATAGAGCCCTCATGTAATGCAGGGCGAGCTGCGCCAGCACCATCAAGTAGTTTATCATGACGAAACGGTGGTGTTGTGACACAATGCGACAGTCAGACGTTGTAATAGACCAGGGATTCTTACCCGGGGGCACGCCTCCACAGGGGGCGTCAACTCATTTCAAGGGGGGCGCGAGCTCCTACGCGTTTTACAACATGGAAAGTTTTTAAAACGAAAAGTGTTCCATCTAATTTACTTGAAACGTCGGGGGCCTTGAAACAAAGGACATTTGCTTAAGGGAAGCGTGGCAGAGAAAAGGTAAAGAACCACTGTGATAGACGAAGAACGCTTGTTTGCCAAATCTACAAGACTGGTCCTTCTCACGCTATAAAAATACTAAGTAAGTCCGTGCTACTGCGTTGCGGGCAAGAGGATATTAGTCAGAATCCGGTTGTGACGAACTTAAGTCAGTGGCTGTGAGAATCTGACTTTTACGCAAATAAATGCTGCTAAGCTCTTCACATTTACAAATTGCTTTAAACAGCGGCCCATTTGGACTTTGCGAAATTTTTTCGATGGCGACTAGTGTCCGATAATAGGATTGATTGTATTGTGTGTAACGTCTTCACTCCCACACGCAAAACGCTAGACTTTTAACATGCATCGCAGTAAAGAGAAAAAAAACACAAATACACGAAAGAAGACGAGGATGCATACTTTGCGGTAGTATAGAGTATACGCTTGATGGCGCTAGTGCATTTACTGTACTTTGATGAAATACAAGCTTTTTAAGACACACGCATGAATGACGCCATCATGATTATTATAATGAAGAACTGGAATGACTTTTAAGTACATCGATGTATAGAATGCATGAGGGAGTTGGAGGCTGCGAAGGACCAAGGGTCATCTAGGCTGCAGACCTCCCACAAACGAAGCTGCTTTCAGTGTAAAGGGAACAGTGTATAATAGTTAGTAAAAGTCTTTTACTCTGGGTATAAAATGTAATATGTGCAAAGCGTGAATGCCAAAGAGGAAAAGCGTCAAAAGCTATAGACCACAAAAATATTCGTGAATGCCAAAGAGGAAAAGCGTCAAAAGCTATAGACCACTGCAACATCGCAATAGTGTCACGAGATTTAAGCAGGTTGAGAACCAGTCGCGCAATCATGCTTTGCGGAAAAGAACTCGTTACTACATGCGTGAGAGCGGAAATGGATTTGTTTTGTAGGCATCCCACAACTTCATACACTGGTTTGATGAGACCAGTTTCTGTGAACGCATCAAAAGCCTAACGATGTAATATATAGCAGAGATACTTCATGATTTGACACTTTCCACTGTAGTAGTGATACGTAATTAAATCAATCCACTTGCTTTATGTACAACATTAAATAAAAACATAAAATATGGTTATAGTAGCTGAGTAGTACATATTTCTTATACTCTGCCAGAAAAAATGCCAAACACGTTTTATTTTTTATCTCCGGAGGAATTTTTGACCAGATTTCTATTGCACTATATTTTATCATTTTAGCACCTGAGTTTGAACGTGCTTTTGGTAAAGCAAAT
>Ga0210059_1015242_pt1 | contig 11255 bp, 6 predicted proteins | sample Ectturendosymbi2_FD_188042 | JGI IMG/M metagenome (GOLD analysis project Ga0210059, IMG submission 188042) | Ecteinascidia turbinata endosymbiont from Florida, USA - Sample 2 (SPAdes) (version 2) | ecosystem: Host-associated > Tunicates > Ascidians > Unclassified | place: Key West, Florida... | reverse complement strand
GATATTTATAGTTGAGGCATATTTTCGGCAGAAGTCTATCCACGCAGCTCAATTGCAATTCAAAGAACGGTTCGGATGTCGTGAATTTCCTGTCCACTCAATGATCTACAGATGGGTCAACAAGTTCAGAACCCCTGGGACTGTGCATAACCTCAATCGTAAAGACACTAACAGACAATCACACTCTGGACGACCGAAATCATCAAGGACACTACACAGCGTTGCTGCTGTCAGAGACTCTGTTGTACACAGCCCAAGCACGTCTGTGCGTCGGCGAAGTCAGGAGCTTGGAATCAACCGGAAGTCCGTGCGGAGAATTTTGATCTCAGATCTCCACATGGATCCTTACAGGATACAGATTAAACAAAAGCTTACACCTGACGACATGAGGAAGCTAGTGATCATGTGCCAGTGGTGCCAGTGGTTTTGCGTACCTCTCTTAACCCCTGTCAAAAACAGTAGTGGCTGTGGTTACTTCTTCCCTGTGCTGAATATATTGAAACCGTGTTATAACCCCTGATTTTGTAGTAATATTGCACTGAAGTTAATGTCGCATTGAAGTTGAAAATTAAATCAATAAAATATGTAAAAGGAAAACTATAACTGCTCTAGGTACTAACTGAGCTGAAAGTCGAACACAAACGAGCGGGTCTGATTTTCTTCATTGTAGTTTCGGGCGTGCCTTGGGCAACATCTGTCATTTCCCAGCGCTCTCTGAAAGATTACCCTAAAAGCAGAGACCCTAAGACCTTGTTATAATAACCTTTGTGCGGTTCAAGTGCGGTTTACAACCAAGGCCAGCTTACATTAATTTTTAACACCATTTCGTGCGGCTAACAATCCAATTCAGCTAACAATCGAGTTAATACGGCGGGCGCATAATCGACTACTGGAAAAAGCAAACGAAAACATTGCGAATCAGCGAAAACATCAATTTTACGAACGATGACGTCATGAAATTCGTCTTGGGGGCCTCCAGTGAAAATCGCCCCGGGCCCCCTAGCCTTTAATCCGGCTCTGGTGGCAGTAGTCGCAGAACCGCCAGACACTTCCATTCTCCTTCCCAAAAAGATAGCAAAAATTTCACACGGGGAAGGATCATGTTTTAAATATCAATTTGGGCGTCAAGTTAGTGATACCATTTATCTTCACACTTACCCAGAGAGTGAGAACTACCGTAGGTTGTTCGGCAAAAGCGCCATAATGGTGTGTTAACTTCATGTATAGGTGGTTTGTGTACGATGCCATGGAACACTGGATAGTGCCGCGACAAGACCATTCGATTCGAGCTCTCTGCTTGTCAAAAATGCTATTTGCAAACATTTAAAATTAACATATTTCAAATTAAGCCACGAGCGAGAGGCATACGCGTATTACTGCAGTAAATTCCCATGGCTACAGTGTTACTGATTAAGATGCGATAAACCTCGCTTTGGCGATCTTTGTTTATTCAAGAGTTAAATAAAACGCGAAAAGCACGAGACGATAAACCTCGCCTTGGCAAGGTAAAAAAATTAAATGAGCGTTAGTGAAACAAAGAGAATGCACCTCCCACGTCTGCGTGTATTATTTTCCATAACTTATCTTCTATTTGTGGCAACAGCTTAGCTACACGCAGACATAATACTGCCGAGTGTTCACGTCGCGTCTTTTATTTCAGCGTGTGTGTGCGACAGTGCGCCATCGCTGAAGTTGGCTTAAGCATTCGTTGAGAATTACGCGTTGTGTTGAAAGTAGTGCTGTATTACCCTCGTTTTCCTCACACGTTTTTTCATGAACTTTGCGACATCTGCTATTACAATTATATCTTCACATCATCAATCTAGGCAAGGGTTTGCTTCATGCGAAAAATGCTGGGTGCCATCGCTACTGCTTTCTTCGCAATCTTTTATAAAATTGACCCTTGCCGTTTTATGCAATGAAAACTGTTCAGGCACTGGCTAAGTTATGCAGTTGGTTGATCACGCGCCACAAAAACTGGCTTCTTACCAGGCGGGCCATACCGAAGACATGAAAAATGGTAGCCTGCTTGCAGCTGTCCAGCCTCGTGCTCGGCGTTGATGGGTGGGTGCAAAGATCAATGCAGCATTCACCAGGGACGGATTTAGGAAGCGCTGCCCCTAGGCCATCTTTGTTTTTGGGGCCCCACGCAAGTGTGACCTACTTGGCCGTTTCTCTGAAAATCGTGAAAGTATGCCCCTCTTATATGTGGTGCCCCCTCAAAAATCCATCTTTTGTTGTGCCGACTTTTTAGTTCTACACTTGCGTTAGATCTTCAGCAGAAATTAAAGCCTTTCTTACATTCTTCTGAAAAACAAATGACATTGCAATTTTTTCTTGAAAATTATAGCACTTTCGTGTAGTTCAGAAGTTCTCTTCGTTAAATTACCGTGATTTCTAGTTTTTTCACTAGGTTTGTTTTTCGGATATGTAAATTTTCATGCGGGGCCGTGTTGCCGCCCTCAAAAATATCGTCTAGCTGTCGATCTGCTGATCTGTACGTAAGCTCCTTTTTCATGGTAGTAGTAACCGCATATTTTATGAACCAAACAAGCACAGTAGGACACAGGGCTTATTTATGTCGTTTGAAGTTGTCATTTTCCAAGCAATACAAAATACAGCATTTTAATCCTCTAGGCCAGCAATTTCCAAAGTGGGTTCCGCGGAACCCTAGGGTTTTATAGACAAATCGAAAGGGTTGTACGAGCTATGCTTTCCAGTTTTAAGCAAAAACTGCTGATATGACGTGCTTGTTGAATTGCTTATGCTCCATGGTTACTTTTATTGTGCATAATTTTGTGTACTGTCGAAACCTTAATAATGGCAATTTGGGTGAAAAAAGCGTTTACGTTTACTTGGCGGTTCTGGCGGGGGTTCCTTGTCCACATAAAATAACCTTGCAGTGTTCCGCGGACAAAAAAGTTTGGGAACCATTGCTCTATGCCATAGGCCTGTGGTAAACAGCATGAAGACAATTAAGTTTTGCACCGGAGCAAAGTACTGTCGTAACACCCTCAGTTGACCATATGAAGTAAGCCCAATGTAGACACGTTTTTACAAGTAGAGCTCACGAGAAACTGTTCTAGCTGATTTAACCAGGGTTGCCAGGTTTCTAGCTGATTTAACCAGGGTTGCCACTTTCAGAAATTTGATGACACTTGCTGGCCCCAAAATTTTTGTTTGGCCCTTTGGCTCTTTCCAGCGTAGATTTGGCCCCTTGCAAGAATTCAATCTGACCACACTAAGTCCTGTCTGAGAAACCCTTTTTTAACTTCTTTTACTATGCAGATTTTCACCAAATTCCTAAATCTTGAAGGTTTTCGATTGAAAAGTTTGTTAGGATCCTTGAACCTTTTGAGTTAATGTAAAAGTAAGTTCATCAGAATAACTGTTACTTTCTGCAATTGCAGAGGTAGCAGTGAGGACTGTTACGTTACCTAACTTACAGTTATTTATCTGGTGACGAGTGTTCTCCAGGGTACACGTGTTTGTTTGTTTTGTTTAGATTGTTGTTGATCGCTTTAGCACTTATCGAGGGTGGTAAATATATTTCAGTTTATAGCTACACATGGGAATCAAGTAGTTCTCTTACGATCTTCCATCATGTACTTGTTTTGCTGTTGAGCTCCAGTTGTGATCAAGGAAAATTGCCATTTAATAAATTACTAAGTATGGGTTCATACATACTTAGTAATTTATTAAATGGCAATTTTCCGTGACCCTGAATAATGCTGGATCTGAAAGCTTTCTAGAATAACTGTTATTGGCCATGTCAGTCACAGCATATGACTTAGTAACTAGTAACTACCAGAGGTGAGCGGATATTGATTTTTCAACTCCTGATCCATATCCGAAATAATTTTTGGATATCCATATCCAATCCTTATCCGAACATTTCTGAAATTTAGTATCCGATATCCATCCGTATCCGACTGCAACATTGGCTAAACACGCAACAAACAGGCAGTGGATATAGGTCCACCAGTGGACCTTCATTTTTCAAAACTTATTCATCGTCACCTGTAACATGACACTAATCCATTACAAGTGTGCAATGGACTACACTACGCTTGGTAGAAACGTAGTAAACTTAAACCTAACACTCAAACCTAAACCGCAAATCTAATCACAAAAGTTTGGAAACTTTTTGAAAAATTAAATAAAAATGGTACCATGAAAAGTGCAACCACTACTACTAAAACGAAAGGTGCCCGACAATGGCCAGAGTCAACACGAAAACCATTTACACAGTAGGACGTGACTACCATGACAGAGCTGCTAATGTTGCAAACTCAGCATTTTATTCTATGTCACCGCCAGCAGACCTGCAGCCACTTCCAAACAAAAACACCCTGTCATTTTGTGACCCAATCCATAAAAATAACATCACATGTTGTGCACTTTCAATCGGATAAAAAGAAACACAGTGTGCATTTTGCCGCCTGAGGTATAGCCCTGCTGTGGTCATTTTTCCATTTGAACTGTAGTGTATCTGGCTTTGCCCACTTACAACACTGAGTTCGTGGCAGTGGCATTAGCATTGGGTACAATTAACCTAGTCGAGTGGGAATTCCTGCTGTGCGAGTAGTCGTTTGGGCTCTCAGCATTGTTGTTTCGGCTCGGCTAATAGAGACGACTTTTCTTGTGGGAAAACTTTCGATGGAAGCCACAGTACTTTTTTAATAAGTTTTGAAAATCAGACACAGGTTTGCCATTTGAGTTAGGGTTTTAGGTTATATGGCAAAGACGATCCGCTAATCCAAGGATATAGTCAGTGCCGGATTAACCATTAGTCAAACTAGGCATGTGCCTTGAGGCCACGAAAAAATACAGGCCATTTGTATCAGGAAAACATTTAAATTTGAGCTTTGGAAAACTTAAAATATTTTTTTGATGAACTTATTGTTGCGAAATCAATCTACAGTATTTATTGTTTAGGGGTGTTCACACTAGCGTACGGAGGGGCGAGGCCACTGTGCCATGGCCACCCCCACAGACCCAAAATAAAAAAATGTATAAACAGTATTGTCTAAAACTTGCTTCCAGAATGCACAAAAATGCGTATTTTTAGGTGCAATTTTGTAAAATTTTCCCGGGGGCATGCCCCCGGACCCCCTAGAATGGTCGTGCCTTCGGCACTTCCCCTAAAGTTGATTTGTGACGTCACCTGATTGTGACGAAACTTGCCCCCCCTCGGAAATTTTCTGCGTACGCCACTGGGTGTTCACGACTGTTTCCCCCTCCAGTAATTCTGTACGATTGATGATGTCTAAAAATAGAACGGCTTGTCTGAAAGTGAAATTTCGCGGGGTTTCATACAATAAAAATAGTAAGTAAAATTTATCTCCCGGGAACTCCAAGTGTCGCCGCGCCTTTGTTTCTTTTTGTAACTGTCTAATCACATGATGTGCTGTTTATAAGCCGGCGGCCATTGCTTGTCGATCTCATTCTGGCGTGTATATCAGCAACAGGAATGATTCTGTCGGGAGTCAACAAGTTCGAAGTCAGCACTTTTTATGTTATAATTGACCAACTCAACAATGCCTTGAAGCAACGCATTAAATCATATTCATTTGTGCAACAGCGTTTTGGCGTTCTAACCGAATTTGATTCGATGTCCGATGAAGATGTCGAATTGCAATTGAAAGACTTGTTGATAATTATCCAAAAGATCTCTCTTTCGCATTCTACTCAGAATTCTGTCAGTTTATTTGTTGGTACAAGGAACAGTCAAAAAAATACAGCAGAAAAGAGTCAACAGGCATTGCTCAACATATTTTCAAATTGTTGCACTCAAATGGAGTCCACACTGCATTCCTAAATACCGAAGTAATTTTCAGAATATACTTATCACTTATGTCTACTAATTGTTGTGGAGAGCGTCCGTTTTCACAGCTTGCTGGAATTAAGAATGTGAAGCGATCTGCAATGAGTAAGGACCGCCTTGGTGTACTGGCCCTTCTGTGTATTGAAAGAGAGCTGCTACATGAAATTGATTTTAGCTCAGTTATTGATGAATTTGCTACGATAGAATCAAGAAAGGATGCAATTTAATTTATCAGGCACTAATTATTACGTAAGTAAATCGAGTAACATTTTTAGCTTGTACTTCTACTCACTAAATTTTGCTAAGAAATAAATGTTTACTAATAAAACCTTTTTGTTTTTTTATTTAATCTTATCATTAGTTCAGGCCATACTTGAAATACGCTCTGAGGCCACGAAAGCCTTAATCCGGCACTGGATATAGTCGTTGTCATGTGACCAATTTAACCACTATGGTTCAGCTAATTGCAAAAGAGCTTCAGCATTCAATCAATTAGTAAAATAAAAAAAATAGACTTTGTAACTCTGAGAGGAGATCACACCATGAAATATAATAGAAGCATGTAGCTTACAAAAACTACAAACTCAGACTGTCTTTTAGCAAAGGTTGACTGTATAAAACTTTAGGTAGAATGTTCAAAAATCTAACCAAAAAAATGTAGCTTTAAAATCGCTGAAATATTGATCGCCAAGTGTCACTTGGTCGATCACGTCTGATTTTGGATTGGATTGACAAGATACATAAACAGAACATTTTTCAATCAATAGTCCAGAAAGTACATAAAAAGTATCCATCAGTTGGTTGGTCACGTATATTCTTTGATGCCTATTGCAGTGGTTTACCATAGGCTATCTCGGCAGATTATTGCGTGGCAATTATGATTTAGGCGTAACAAACACTTTGCCTTCTGTCTGTGCATCAAAGGCGTGGTGCACTGTATTTGCCACTGGTGCCACGCCTAGTGCTTTTTCATTAGATCTAGTGATTTTTAGACTAACCTAGTGATCCAGTGATTTTTCACTACAATCTAGTGATTTTTTGCAAAGTACGTTTTTCTATGTTTTCAGCCCTTTTTTATCCATAAACAATTGATTACGCGAGTCGTTCATTGCTACAACTTTGCCCGTGGCGGTATTTTCGTTCTTAGCAGGATCACTGCAGTAGAAATAATTGATTAAATGTTGTGTTGATTGGTCTAAAATATTCCGCGATTGGTGTCATTTTCAGTTATTGAAAACAGCCTGACGATTATTTGTATGAGATTTTCCAGGCTTCAGCATCATATATTTTAACAAACTTGCAAATGATGCAAAGGTTTTTGAGCGAAAAAGCAAATGACTAAATCATTTCAAGTGAAACTGCGAACTTTGACGCAAAATTTTTGAATCTAGTGATTTTTTTTCAAATCTAGTGAACTTCTTCTGCAAATCTAGTGATTTTTGCAGAGAAGCCTGTGGCAGCACTGGTATTTGCTCATGTGATACTCAACTTCGGCATACGATCTTGTATTATTGTGGCTTTATTACCGACCGGTCGATCACGCGCTATCAAGAAATCTTCTAGTCGATCCCAGTCGAAGACAAGTTAGTTGGCCACCCATGAAACAAACTATATTAGCCTACACAACACACACATATGCCATTCAGCACAACAAACAAAGCAGCAAACCAGCAATATAAGAGCAGCTTACTACTTACACTTGGCCGGAAAAAGTTAACGATAAAGTAACATTGATTGCGATGAGTGCAGCACATACTGACAATATAAAAACCAAATGTAGCAAAGAAAACACTGCCACCATCATTTGTGACATCTTGAATCACTCTCAGGAAAATTTCGTTATAGAAATCAAACCAATATCCTGATCCAATTTTTTTCAAAAATGAATATCCAAATCCAATCCTGATCCGAAAAAATCGCAAGTATCCTGCAGGATATCCAATCCTGATCCTGTCCATGCTCACATATGGTAACTACTGATAAATTTGGAAAAAAATGGCTGGCACTTTTTTGACCCCGTGTCTTGGAATTTTCCTCTCTTTTGGCTTTTTTTCTGGACTAGATTTGGCCCCTTGGCAAAAAGTAGATCTGGCAACCCTGGATTTAACTAACGTACAGAGCAGAGGTCGGCAGCCTACGGCCCGCGGGCTGGATCCGGCCCGCCAAGCAAAATCATACGGCCCCGCAGCAAGGTTACAATTGCCGCAATTGCAGCAGAAGAGAAGGTTCAAATGGAGCAGGAAGGTTCGAATAGTTGAGCTGTAGCGCAGTAACGAGGTCAAATCAAGATTTCACGCCGAGGATGTATCACTGCTTAACTTTTATAAAAAAATATATTGAATGCAAACAATATCCCAACTTGATTGATCCTGCCACATAAGGGCATCGATGTTTGGCAGCGCGTATGCGTATGAACGACTCTTTTCGTCAGTGAAACCCAGCAAGAGCAAGTTGAGAACACAGCTTACTAATGACCACTTGCAAGATATCATACTTCTCGCTTCATCCAACTTACCACCTTAACTTCAGAAACTTTGAAACAAAAAACAACATCAAATATCACAATGAAGTGGTGCTATGAATGTACTGTATGTCGTGTTTTGTGCTTCCGTTATGAACTGTGGAAATCACGAGTTAATCTGATTATAATTCCATAAGTTCGCAAATTTTAATAACATCATAAACAGTGAAAAGAACTGAATTATGGGTCGAAAATTAATACGGCCCGCCAGACCTTGCAGAGTCTGTTATTGGCCCGCATCTGGGGAAAGGTTGCCGACCCCTGATATAGAGTTTCAACAAACAATCACAGTTTGCGGTAAATCTTGTAAAAACAAAAAAACGTAGTATCCAATGCTGACAATACCCCTTTTCATCGGAGTTTTGCAGTGTCTGGCGGTCTTGCATTGTTGCGAGCTTTTTGTTAGTGGAGATTCAACATCAATTAAGTATCGTTTTTTTCTTTTTCATTTTTTTCTGTAACCACTTTCATACAGACGGCCTGCACCTCTCTCACGCCCAGATGCAAAATATTTTCGTGTTGTTACTGTAGTGATAAGAATCTAGAATGGTCTGTTGCTTTTCCGCTCGTTTCAATGTAAATTGTGAAGTTATGCCTCTGCGCAGTTTCGCAAATTTTTGGTTAATATTGAGTCGTCATAGGAAAGAGTGGCGCGGGGTCCCCAAAAGCGCGGGGCCCTAGGCCATGGCCTATTTGGCCTATGCGTAAATCCGTCACTAGCATTCACTGCAAAAACAGCCGCGTGGCACACGGCGCAAGTAAACCTAGATGGGCGCCGCAGACAGCCAGTGACACTCCGAAAGGAGTAGAAAGCAAGTATAATGAAGCTTAACTGAACTGAAGCAGGCGCGTAGCCAGAAATCTTGATAGGAGCCAGTGGCGTAGCAAGGGGGTTCTCTGGTAGCCGCGAGCCATGGGCGGAACCTTTTGGGGTGCGGCACTTTGCTGATTAAAAGTTAGTTCTTGAAAGGAGTTTAAAAGTTTTAGTCTTTTGTTATTATTTTTAAATACATTTTTAAAAGTTTTTGAAAGTTTTAACTCTTCAATTTTTGTGTTTAGAATCCCTAGACTGTTAGGCTAGCCTAAAAAAACACGATATGTGGCTGTGGAGTGAGAAAATTGATGAAATGTTTACTCATAAGTCTGGGTCAAATCCAATGTGCTAAAGTGCCCCACTGTTTGTCTTGAAATCAGGGCTTATTTAACACACTTACTTGGGAGGCAACTGTGCCCCATTCCCTACACCTTCCTCACCAGAAAAAGAATTTCCACCATCCCAGTCAAAATTGCTTTGAACAAAGGAAAGATATGACATTCGACGACAGACTAGCAAAAATTAGGGCTCCTGGTGTTTGCGATTTATACTGCCCCCCTCTCAAAATCTGATAAAAAAGGTTTTGCGTGAAATCACAGTAAATAGTCAAGGCTAGCTTAATCCTTTTTTCGTATCGTTGGTTCCTCAACTGCACATCACAACATCACCTGACAACCAGGCATTGGAGACGTAGATTTCGCTGGGGCGGCGATAGCTGCGTGGTCGAGGGTCCGCCTCTCAATTAGAAGGTTGTGTGTCCGATTCACCGACACTGAGTGTGTCCAGTGCCAGATAATGCTTTTAGGGGCCCTGAGGCACATAATTTCGAAGGCTTTTCTTTTCAATAAAGAGCAATGTCGCATGGTGTCCCCATAATACTCGTGTTCATCACGCGAAAGAACACACTCTGACACATCAGATGAAAACGGTAGATAGCATATGCAATGTGAAAACGAAAACGTTTTTCCTATCACAAACCCATAAGTACGAAACCGTTCTTAGATTTTCCCACCATGTTAGACACTCAGAATATAATAGCACCTAGGGTGTCCTTTCGCAAACAAATTTATGTGTCAGCTTGTCAAAGTTTTGTTTCCGTAATAGTTGGCTCTCAAAACTCATCAACGACAAATGATTTAAACGTTACTGTGACGTTGATGACCTGAGTTCATTCTTTATCCGTTTCAGTTTTGAAAATGACATTTCACCACTGCAGTTTGAGCACATTAAACAAAGATGTATACGCAGAATAATAGCAAAATTTGGGAAAAGTGATATCAGGTTTCTTTCCTGAATTAGGCGATGGATAAATGTTTCGTGTGACTCATCTCGCGAACCCTGAAAAATAGTTTAAATTCTCTCGACCCAAACATTTCGCGAGCATATAATTTTGTGGAAAATAATTTATAATTAAATATCAATTTTAAGACTAGCACTGACTGTAGCAATTTTCTTGCACAAAATTCCATGAAACTTGGCACGTAAAGCAGTAAATGATTGCGTTTTTTGTCTAATGAGAATGGCAAATTTGAAATTAACTTAAAATTGTTTCGCGACCCAGAGTGAAAGGTCTCGTGACTCAAGTTTGGGTGGCTACCCACTGTTTGCTTTAGCTCTTACAGTCGATGATATAAGAGCATTTTTATGCAGATATTTCGTGCGAAGATGAGCTTCGAGATGCATTCTTCCAATCAGAGTAGGCCTACTCACTCTCTGAAAATCCTTGTTCATCACGAGATTCATAAACAATTTGCACACAAAACGGTAAAGTTTACGTTTTCCAGGCGTAAAGCAGAACCACGATCGAATCACTTTTTCACCATTTAAACATTGACCATAACACAGGGAAGACGCACACTATCGCAGTTTGTTACCATCCGTTTGTGAAATAGAATTTTTGTACTCTGTTAATGCTAGCATTCCTTGCTTCCTTGTTGTGCCAACAAATTTCTCATTTCTTGAGTTGCTTTACCTGGCCAACTACCAACGTCGTTTGGTCAGAGCCGGATTAAAGGGTAGGGGGGCCCGGGGCAATTTTTACCGGTGGGCCCCTATGACGTAATTCATGACGTCATCGTTTGTAAAAGTTATGT
>Ga0210059_1015241_pt1 | contig 11255 bp, 5 predicted proteins | sample Ectturendosymbi2_FD_188042 | JGI IMG/M metagenome (GOLD analysis project Ga0210059, IMG submission 188042) | Ecteinascidia turbinata endosymbiont from Florida, USA - Sample 2 (SPAdes) (version 2) | ecosystem: Host-associated > Tunicates > Ascidians > Unclassified | place: Key West, Florida... | reverse complement strand
CGCCGCAAGCTGATACAAGGTCGAATCGAATGTGAGTTTAGGATTAGCGGACATACCCAGAAATCTGAAGATTTCGAAACATACAGGAGAAACTAACCACTTACAGTATTTCGACAATGCTTTACAGCAGTGGTCGCCGATTTGTGGCCCGTGTGAATAATTATCTTGAGAATATTCTTGACAATTCCAGCTACAGTAGCATCTGCTGAAAGATTTTTCAGCAAGCTTAAACTTGTAAAAAAAAATTGCGTTCTGCTTTGTCACAAACGCGATTGGTTGACCTAGCAAGATTAAACATTGAGTCTAGCATTGCCAGACAAGTTGATTTTGATAGTGTTATTAGAAAATTTGCGAATAAGAATACCAGAAAATCGCTTATAAATGATTTTTTCTAATTTTTTCCTTGATTAGATTATACTATGAACACTTAAAAGTCATGTTTAAAAAATGGTAATACGGTCACATTTCTTGAATACCGTTATGTTTTAACATAATGTTTCATACGATCAATAAACGAGCACTTCTTGTTCAAGTTTGATGCACATTAATTAGCCTAAACGTTTATTTATTTCACAATGATTTTGCAAGTCTTAGGGGCCCAAATGGGTTTTGTTCCGCATAAAAAATTCTCTTGGAGGCCTTATAATGGCTCACTGCACCACGTAAATATCCATTTATCATAATCTGCTCTCAAGACTAACGAAGAAGAGTCAACACCAGCTTTCACACAAAATCACCATGGCTGTTTGGCGACTAGCAATGGTTTGCCTGGTGATTTTTTGTATTTGCTCTCTGAAACTGTAAGAAATGTGATATTAGCAAAGTTCGTGTGCTGCGCCGGCAGTGACGTGCAGTACATTTCAAAATTGAGACCCTATATCACTACCTGACATCGCATACACACTAGTCACAATGCCAACAGTGCTGTGAGAAACACTGCGTTGTTGCATAACACACCATTGCGTGGTGCGCTTGGGGTTGATCATGTCTTGACCAAGTATGTTTCTATTTGGTTCGGCAATACTTGATGCAAATAATCCTCTCAAAAATGTCTCATCTGAATCTGTACCCCTTTGCAAGAAAGCTGCTCCCTTCCATTTCATTCAGGCTTCACCTCAGTTCGTGTTGTCCGCATTAATTGGCAACTTTGCCAACAAATTTGGATGCTTTAGTCGTTTAGTTTCGCATCCAATCGCAAAACGTCAGTGAGAGAACACGACGCAACGTGAGTCCGACTGTTCCTTCCGTTTGTTTTCGAACAGTTGAGATTGATATAAAACACCAGCGAAAAACCTTAACAAGTTTTGTCGGATGGGGGGGGGGAGCATGGCCTTTCGGCCTCATTCTGGCTGCGCCTCTGAATTGGCATCTAGCGTGGTTGTGCACAGTGGTGTAACAAGGGGGGGAGGGCAGGGCCCCGGGCGGCACCTTCTGGGGGGCGGCACTTTGTTGATAAAAATAAATTTTGAAAGGAGTTTAAAATTTCTAACTCCTCTTTATTACCTTTAAATAAAGTTTTAAACGGTATAACTCTTTTCAGTTTTTGTGTTTAGAAGCCCTAGACTGGTAGGTTAGTCTATAAAACACATCTGGCTGTTGAGTGGGCGACTTGATGAAATGTTTACTCAAAAATCTGGGTAAAATCCAATGTGCTAAAATACCCCGGGGTTTGTCTTGCAATCAGAGTTTTTTGACACGCCAATTTGGGTAGTGTTGCAGACCCCGGGGCTAGGGCCTGAACATAGTAATGAGAAAAACTGTTCTTTAAAGTTCGATTGTTTTCCCGTTTTGTCGTCGACTTCATTCTAAGAAGCTTTCTTTTCACACATATTGAAATTGTCATCTTGACGACTAGGAAATGTTTCTTGCATCGTGCTTTATTGTTCTTATTATGAGTCGTAAAGCTGTACTTTTGCTGAAGCGAATGAGCCAATGAACTTCATAACGTCAATAGCGCAAGGCCGTGTGGCCTCGCGAAATATTACCACCGGTCAGAACTTTCTGTTTCGATCACTTCACAGTTGAAAATCAAATTGATACCAGAACAAAAAGTTCGGCTATTCGAAGGCAGACTATCTGCAGAGTCCCTTATTCGAAACGTGCTTTGTAAGCAGAGAGCATGATTTACGTAGCAAGTGTTTTTAAGGTTCTGCAAAGCTGCGATGCAGGTATGGCTTGCCGGAAAGTTTTACGTCACAGATCATTCATCAAGCGCAATGTGTTCATGTCACAAAGCTTTCGCTGTGGTTCGCACAAGTTCGTGGCGTTCAAAACAACATCCCAAAGTCCGCGCTGCACAGACTGGTTTGCATAATTGCATCACTTTTAGGAATAAAACTTTAACAAACTCGAATAAATAAATCCATATTGTGACACTGCGTCACAATAGTAGCAAATGCGCCCCAGTCCTTAAATCTTCCTCTCCAGACAAAGCCGTTTCCCCGATCCCAGTCAAAAGTTCTTAGAAAAAAGGAAAGAGATGACATTCGACCGCATATTAGCAAACATTACTGATCTGATATTTCGAGGTTCTTATCGCCCCTCCTCTGAAAATCTGATGAAAAAGGCCTTGCATAAAATCACAGCAAATAGTCAAGGATAGCGTAATCCTTTTTCTCCTATCGCTGGTTCCTTAGCAACGCCCCAAGGGCACATCATAGCATCACCTGACACCTAAGCATTGGTGACGAACATTTCTTTGGGGCGGCGATGGCTAGTCCGCCTCTCAATCGAAGGGTTAGGTGTTCGATCTACGGCCACTAAGTGAATCGCCGCAGCGCTCTTTGGGAAGAGTGTTCACCTCAACCGCCTTGACAAGAAACATAGTTCGGGCGTTGGCTTACCGCTGCATGCCGTCACGAAAATAAAAAAAGACATTTCTTGGCACATCTCATACTATTTTTTGATGTTCAGCGAGATATTTCCAATAAGTGCCATCAGCTGTAGCCTGGTCATCACTGGGGTTATCAACATTAAATTTTGGCGGTTGAAGTGAGGAACTCTGCAAAGGTAACATTGCTCAGTTTCAATGCAACTGCTGTTTTTCCGCATGACCTAATGGTAAATGGTGTCGGAAAATGACGTTCTTGAAGCGGGTAGTGCAGTTGATGTGTTTGCGTGGCTAAATTAGAGCTCAGATTGTAAGTATGAACTGCAAGTAGAGTGAATAAGAGTCACCCCATAGGCAGTCGGGTTTCGTAGAAGTCCCTTTGTGCAACGGTATACTAATATTTGCAGTCATAGAAAAAGTCATTTCAACAAGAAATGCTCAGAAAAGGTGCTGCTCTCATTTTGGTGAATTTGGCATGGTTTGATAAGACAGTTTTTGAAATAGATGTCTCTTGGTAACCAATTCCGTCGCCACAGGGGGCTTTGATGGGCTTAGCCCCCACCAAACAAATTTCCAAATCCCCAAATTGAACTAAGAAATACTATAAATCAGTGGAGTTTTTATCAAATTTTAGAATGTCAAGCCCCTCTGCACAAATGTAAAGCCTCCCTATTTAAGACCTTCCGGTGACAGTTCTGTTGGTAACGGACGAAGGCAAGTAATAACACCGTGCACGTGTAATTGGAAGAGGCCCAGGGGTGTAGTGCTAAAAGAGATGTGGGAACGCCATTCCCACACCAATAAAAAGGAGGACTGCACCAAATAGTTCGAATAAAGTGAGCATGCGCCTACAAGAATTTCCACACTGGATCTTCCTATTTCCCTGCAGACTTTTGACTAGCAGTGCGAATCTGCGTGTCACCATCACATCTGTGAGATCGCAACCATGTTTTAATGTAGTGCAAAAAGGTGTGGAAACGCCATTCCCACCACATTACACCCTGAAAAAGTCCAACAGCTAGACCAAGTGTGCAGGTCACGATGAAGGTTGCAAGCCAGTGCTCAACCAGAGGCGGTTTTAAGCTTATTTGACATATTTTATCAAAGTGGGTCCCGCACCTATAGAGGGCCACGCGCAAGCGCCGACAGAGTCAGCGTTTTAAGTTTTCGTGTATTCTAAGAGAATTAAACCACTACCGAAACGTGATGTGAACAATGAAACGTCCTTCACATCACTGAAATCATATTATGAAATTAATATTATAGCCTGCTATAAGCAGGGGCGTAGAACACACTTAGTGCTACGCAGTGGCGTACGCAGAAAAATTTCATGGGGGGGGTTCATTGAGTGACATATGGTGGTCATTTGTTTGTGGTGTGCGGTCTTTGTGACGTCACAATTTGACGTCATATTCATGTTTCCAAACCAACGTTTTGGCGAAGTTTGTTGGAATAATATGCATAGTCGTCTACACGCACTCCCTTTATTTTATGTGTCATTGCAGTGAATATAAACTATCAGCTCTCAAAATAATGATATCGGAAGAAAATAAAACTCAATGTTGCGACACAGGAGTTCATGACTGCAAAATTTTGGCTGCGTGTTGAAAAAAGGGAGTAAAACACACTCACAACACATAAAACATGCACAACCACACACAAAATAGACATTAAAATCCGTCAAAAACATCGATATAATCCAAGTCCAATCTTTAGAAGCATATTCTTTACCCGTAATTACACTGTCGTGCATTTGTTTTTTTAATCAATAAGATCGATCATTTTTAGGGCAACAATAAAACTTTTGCAATATTCTGTGCACCCTGCATGGTAATAGACCCTCGTCGCAAGAGATTTGTAATGAATATGCAGCTCAGACAATGTTTTGCCAGAGTCAAGCTTATCCGACTGAAAATAAGCCAGAAAAATCTGGATTTTTCCGGCTTTTTTATTTTCAGAAAAAGCTGAAGGTGTTCAAAAAAGCCAGAATTTCAAAATCTGGCTTCAAAAAGCAAAATTGTCAACCCTGCTACATAAGAATTGAGAATGCGTATAAAGTACGCAAGAAAACTTTCAATTTTTTGTTATATATAGAAGTCCAGAAAACTTAGTTTTCCTTTTTGCCCTGCTGAGACATTATGAAATGCCTGAATGCTTCCATGTTAAAAACTGCTGTTTTCGAGCTCGTGCAACAGTTCTATTATGCTGCAGAATTTGGTGATGTAGTCAATACGGTCAGCGCTAGCGCTGATCAGCCGTAGGAGACAAAATAAAGACAATTATTTCGGATAAAGTTAACTATCGCGGAACGCAATCTTAAACATGCGTAGAGAACGAAAGGTCTGCAAAAAATTGGTGAGATGGTTTCTGGACGCAGACGATCACCCTGATTTCACCAAAACCTAATTATTACTTTTTGGCCCATTTACAATGTTCCTTGAAATTTGCATGCAAATTTATTCCGTGGTATTTGCATTAATTCGACAAATTAACAAGCAAAAAGTATGCGAAAACATTTAATTTCCTTTGCGCAGGTAATAAAGATTTTGTAAAACATCAAGCTCAAGGGGGGGGGGTTAGCCCCAAACTACGTCAACGCAGTTCACAACTGCAAAAATGCAAGGTTGCGCGAATGTCTCGTCGAATAGCAGTCGATCAGAAGGAATGCAGCGGGAATGGCGGACACCCAGGGTTGACAGTTGGAAACTTGTAAACTACACAAGAATTGAGAATGCCCGTAAAGTACGCAAGAAAAGTTTCGTTTTATAATGTGTGGCTGTTATATGTAGCCTACAATTATTAACGGGAAAGAACAGATATGGGCAGGCCGCAGGAGTACAGTGCTAAAACAGAGGAGTGGTAACGTCGTTCCCTCACGCGCAAAAAGCTCCTTTAGTTCTAGCAATCCACTCGTGCAAGCTGTAATCTACTCCGAAACGGCGTGAAAACTTCAAGATTAATTCTCGTCTGAAATGAAGATGTCAGAGTTACGATAAATACAAGCAGTCAGATGAAGCGGGGAGTATGCAAATACTATTGTTGATGTCACAAACAGTAATTGCACAACCAGTGGCGCAGCGAGGCTAAGTGCTGCCCGGGGCCCACCATAAAGTGCTGCCCTTTCCACCCCTTAAATTTGCTTACAAGAATTTAAAATGAAAGAAGTTTATGTTTCGTGCTTATTTAAAATGTAAGGATTAATAAAGCTGTTTTGTTTGTTTTTATCGATCTGCGTTATGCAGAGTGCGTGCGTTTATACCATGGACTTCGTGTCTGTTCACAAATAAATAAATTAAAAATTATAGCATTTTGAAGATCACAATCAAACACTTACAAATTATCCGATTATGAGTCTTACTTTTTTCTGCTTGTCGCCACCTTCCTCATTATTACTTTTCCTAATTTTTTTGTTTTCTCATGCATATATGGACCCAACATGTTTCATCAAATGTTCTTCCCTGTTGCTTTTTAGTCTCCGGTAAGACCACCGCTTCGCTTTTTAATAGTTTACTCATTCCAAGGGATCAAACGAAAAATTAAGGGATACGTTGGCGGCATACCTACTTTGCAGATGTAAATATTTAAGTATGTTTTTCGTCTAGTGTTTTTGCATTTCATCTAGTATTCTAGCGGTTTTTCATAGCTATCTAGTGTTTTTGTGAGTGAGCTGCATGTAATTATTTACACAATTTTGTGTAATTGTATATTTTAATGAGACTTTTTGATTTTGTTCAATGGTAGTATGCTGAAAATTCTACCCAATTTCATCTTAACACTTTGATTACACAAGAGCATATAATCTGTTTTGAGTTAAACAGCTACGATGTCACTGTGGTCATCTGTTAAAAGTTTCAGTGATCTGTACAAACAAATACAAGCGTTGCTGCTATCTCCCGTTTTCTTTGTCTCTGGTTTACAATGAGTTGCACCATGTCTTTGCATTGCAACGCATTTTTTGGCCATTTTCATTGTGTGTAATTTTTCCTTTTGTTTTTACAGCTAACTTGCAATGACTTATTTGACAAGACTAATCAGTTACAGAGGTGTTTTTTTCCTATTCGTCTAAGTGTCGCATTTCAGAACACAAGGAATTTCTCAAGAGCAATGTTGTTGATGTCGTATGGTTGGTCTTTTTCCCCTGTGTGGTAATTTACCATGTGTAAAGGTGTTGCACTTCCAGACATTTTGAAATATTGTAAGAGGTAAAAGAATAATCGCTTGTGTGTCTATTTGTGTGTTTTATGGACCATCTGGTTTGAGACAAATAAATAAATATATAACGTTTACCATAGATCCGCCTGTTCTTAAGTAGGCCTACAATACCAATTTTCGTGTAATCTGACAAATCTGTCACGTATTTGTAATCTAGTGTTTTTTTTGTGAATATAGAGTTATTTATCATGAAATCTATTACTTTTCCGTAACAACAGAATGGCAACACTGCCCCAGGCATCACCAGAACTCTGCACGCCACTGGTAACATCGACTAAAATTTGGAAATAAGAAAGTAGAGCAACCATTTCTCTATTTGTGACTTTTTTCAATATTTTGTACTCGGTGTCGGACTATAATGTAGAAATCACGAGAGTACCAAATTTCAACTCCTCTTACTGCATTTCGGAATCAACTCGACATTAAAACTAAACACATAGATTTACCTAACGATGTACGATACATCAGAAGTTTTATCTGAAAAGTACCACAGTCCACAGAATATATTGGGTGCTATTCAAATGATGAAATTTGAAAGTTTCAAAAGATTTTTGAATGTGTCTTTTTGGCATAATTTCGTTATTTTGGTAAAAATTGCGGTACTGCGTTAGGATTATGCAATTTTGATAAAAACGCATGCAAACTTTTTATGTTGTTCAAATAGAATTACTTAAGGTAGGAAATAAAAAGCCCAGGTTATCTTAGAAATTTTAAAGGATTCGATTGCAGTCATTGTTTTAAATTTAACCGACAAAGATGTTTCATTTTTAACTGCTTGTCGACTATGTATCAATTCGAAACTGTTTTCCGTATAGATTTTGTGGTTGTATCTCGTTGAAAAGATTGTGAACACTCCTCCTTCCAAAACTTGTTAACAAAACCACTCATCCACACTCCCCAGCCAAACAATCCAGAGAAGTCAACACGTTTTTATCTATAGTCTTTCAAATTCTTCTACCAGTGCGAGAAGGGGCGCACGCAGGGAAAGGGCTGAGCCCCCCCCCCCTTAACGGAAATCGCCTAAACACAAATTTGTTGCTGACATTTGTTAAAACACAAAACAATTCCGCACATGCACACATAGCTATATAAAGATTTCGATTATAACTAGTGGTGTAAGTGATCTGTTACCTTGTAACGTTACGAGTGTTGCACTTCAATTGCAATAAGCAAATCGTGCTAAGACTATAGGAAACCCTCGTTGAATGTCGCTTTTCGATAAAGACGTTGCAATTCATGAGTCATAACGGCATTGAGAGAAACCGCTTCGTACACGCCATGACGTAGAAACTCTGCACGTGTTGCGCAATGTGTTACGATTGGAGTTGTTCCTCCTGTAGTTCGAATTTCGGGTACCATGATAGTCCAGAAGAGTGTGAGGAAAAATGAATAAGTTTGTAATTGTACAACGCAAGTGGAAAAGGAGTTGCTCAAGAGAAAGAGACTTCCAAAAGAGATAGAAATGATACTAGCTCGTGCTCAGAGTCTGCCAGTCAAGTATTCAGTAGTGAACAGTGGTGTACGGATATGGAAATTTTGCAATCCTGATCCAATCCGAAACTTTTTCATCGACTCCATACCCAATCCATATTCGAAAATATAAAATTATGGACTCCGATATCCAATCCAAATCCGAAACCGCTCATTCAATTACACATTAGCCAATATAATTGGTATTGTCTATTTTGCCTCATGAGGCAAAAACTGTGGATATTTTGCCTCTTGTCAGACAAAAGTCGTTGAAGTGGTCACATGACCAGTAGGCTACGATACACAAAATACAAGGGCTAAGGTTTGAGGTTGAGGTAAGTGTTAGGTTTAGCCTACAGTTCACACATTGCAGGCAAGAACAAGTCACTAAAAGCTTGTCCGCACTGAAACGATGACAGGACTCATCCATTAAATCGAGCTGTTACTGACGCCATGGTTAACTAAGCAGGTCATCCATTCCGAACTTCTTATATCGCCATTTGCACCAATTCATGTTCAACTAAAGGCAGAAATCTGCAGAAGTGTTTTTGTCAGATGAAGCAAAACAGACACTGCCAACGAACATATTTGGTGTTAAATGCCATGGTTAACTACACACCGCAATCGGATCATGATAGGCTAGACCGCTAGATGTTGACAAGAAATGCACAAATATTTTTCTAAATTGTACTGGATGTTATAGTTGTGCACAATTCTCAGTCATACGCTCTAATGGATATCCAAATCAAACAATAGCTTACTGCTACAACTAGCCAAAATGCGTGTACCTGTTGGACTACTAGCAATAACAACAGCTATTGTACTGTACGCTAATTCAACTGTGACAAAGAGAGCACAAGAATTTTATGTCTACCATGTTCATTATTTAGCAATGCAATGAATCACTTATTTAATGTTAACCTAAATATCTTTTCTTTTCAAACTCTTTCAAAACTGACTTCCAATTTCAAGAAGTCAATGCACATTCACCATGCTCATTACCTAATTTTTAGGTAAGTCAACTTCGAGTCAGACAACTACAGTAGTCAGCTATGCTGTTCAGACAGAAACTGGTACTTGGTTCAACTTCAACGCTGAAAAAACATTTTAGTAATGCCTTATGCACCTTCATTTTTCTATGATCTACTAGCAAATGCATTTTGAAGATGAAACAAGATTCGTCTGAACAACGACGGGCTGCGTCATAACAAAACAATAGAATCAATTTCATCTTCACACATTTCCAAACTACAGTGCATGTTGCTTGAAAGTTGAGATATACTCTTCCTCAGCCTGAAACTTGGGATCCCGAGCGGTAGGGAATATTGCATTGAACCGAGAGAATATAGAAAAATAAATTTTAACCAATATCATTTGGAAATAGTGTATTTTATTCATAAAAGTACAGTATTAATCCATTTCAAGTTTTTTCTATGGTCACAATTTATTTCATTTGGATAATTCGGTTCCGGATCCGGTTGAAGAGAAAACGATATCCAATCCAATCCAAAAAATTCCCAATATCCGGCCAGATTGGACTCCAAAGTCCGGTTCCTGCACACCACTGGTAGTGAAACTAATATTGGTAACTTCGTTGGAGTTCCCCTGACTGATTTTGATCGACGAAGGGTATTGTTTCGTTGCTGGTCCCCTCCTTCAGGTTTCTCGTTTCCATATGTAACAGTTGGTGCTCAAAATCGAAGTTTCCAGAAGCAATGGTTATACGAATTTACACGGTTAGCGTACAGTAATATTTACAATGGAGCTTTTTGCAAATGGTGCTGTTGCGATCGGAAATCCCGAGTGGCATGTGCGCAAAGCTTCACACTGTGGCAGCAAGCAACAATAGAGTTCATATGCCATGATCACTCTACTATTGCTTGTTCGCGCCACATATATGTATGGTGTTGTTCTTCACGCACATCCCGTTCGTGGTGAATCACACAATTAACGCAACACCACCGGAGAGGTTGCAACAGTGCGTTATGTTTACTCCTCAGACTGTCAGTCGTAGCGCAAAACCTCCTGGCTCATTAGTTTCGGGACCACACTGCAATTATAAAAAGGCAAAGGAACATTACAACAATCACCACAACTATCATAAATTATGTGCAGCCATGTTCGATAGTTTTGTGCAGACAGATGCCGACAAATCCAAGTTGAGGAAAATCGAAATCGTCTTTCCCATACCATCAGAACGATTGAATTTTGCGGTCTCCAAGAAATACCATTGGGGGGTCACAGAGACGCTGGTGCATTTTCACTGAACGAAACTGACTGCAATGACGGAGTTTTTAAAGCTGCCTTAAGACTGCGATTGGAGGCTGCTGACAAGCAAACATCTGACCTCTTTTTACAGGCTCCCCGCAACGCTTCATATTTAAGCTGGAGAGTGCAAAATCAAATTATATCTTTGATGGGTGATGCCATAAAAAAGCAAATACTTTCCGATATTTCCCAATGCAAATACTTTTCGATACTAGCGGATGAAACGACTGATGTAAGTCAAAAAGAGCAACTTAGGCTAGTTTATCCGTTCGGTTTATCAAAGATACCAAAGTGCACGAAGAATTTTTGTGCTTTGTTCCAGTTTCTTCAACAACAGTGTAGCAGACGCTTTATGGTCTGCACATATTCTTTAGAAAACTCCCATTTGCTGGGAATCAATAATGCAAAGTAATCCTCTCTCACTTTGAGAGATCTTCTAGTTGCTAAGAATCAACAATGCAAAATAACCCTCTCT
>Ga0210059_1015239_pt1 | contig 11255 bp, 9 predicted proteins | sample Ectturendosymbi2_FD_188042 | JGI IMG/M metagenome (GOLD analysis project Ga0210059, IMG submission 188042) | Ecteinascidia turbinata endosymbiont from Florida, USA - Sample 2 (SPAdes) (version 2) | ecosystem: Host-associated > Tunicates > Ascidians > Unclassified | place: Key West, Florida... | reverse complement strand
CAACACATTTTCATCAGATATTGTTTTGATGAAACTGGCAGTGCCTCATCATCTTGTGGGATTACTGATTGGTTGGAAAGGGCAGAACATACAAGCAATAAAACTGAAAACAAATGTGGAAATTGTTTGTCCGAAACGTTTCTCAGCACCACTTTTTCAACTAATAGGTCCATTCGAAGACGTGTTGAAAGCGAAATCTAGTATTGATTTGCTGATATTCAAACACACAGGGAAAGTTTACGCCACTCATTTTGTTGATGATTTCAGCAACACAAACATTCCCAGCTGCGACAACGGCTTGGTTGATCATGGTGTGAGTCAGGGAGGTGGACCTGCAATTTCTACGATGGAGTTTGAACAAGTACATTGTCCTGTTCTATTGCCCAGTTGCTCTGACATTCTATTGCCGTCTTCAGAAACACTCTCTGACGTCATGTGTTCAAGAGATGTTTCGGAACAGGACCAACCAAATTCATCTCCTGTTGAAATGAAAATTATAAGATCCAGGATTTTCCCGGCTTTAACGTTGGAGGTGACAGTTAACCGGAATTAATCGCCATCGAGTCCTGTCTCAACTGGATTTGCAGCAATGACGAACAGTAATAACTTCTGTACTTTAAGTCTTTGTTATTGAAATGTATCAAACAACTCTTGCTAGTACGATATTTCGCTATCACGAATTGTGTTTTGTTTTTTCATCAGATTGCAGCAATGTGGCAAAAATTGCAAAATTGATCAGACAAACAAATTGCTTTTTTCATGCTTGATTCTTATCAGTGTGTTTGGTTTACAAATGTTCGTACCCATAATGGCGCACATTTTCAATCAGTCAAGCAACAACACAACAATCTTTCAGTATAACATCGCAATTGCATTTGTCTACTTCTCTATGTTGTGATCTGTGACACTGTCGATTTCCTCTCACGATAAATCGTGGCTTCAATCAAACGTTATTGTGTAAATGTAACTGCAGGAACGGTGTTTACAACAAATATATTGAAGAGTATTGGAAAATTCGAAAATTTGAAATGAAACTGTTGCTCTTTTGACAATATTTCGCGGAAATTATGCTTCATTTCAAAACACGTTTTTGCATTTTGCGGTTTTTCATCTGTAGAAACAAGTTTGTTGCGAACGATGAATGCTTTTGTTTGTGAGTCTTTCACAGAAACAAAGATATTTCGCTTTGCACATTATTTCAAAATCTGTCAACACTGTGCATTCTGTAAATCAGTTGAAACTGTTGCAGATAACAATCACATTATTGGTGTGCAACCATCTGACAAACATTCTTGGGATTCACCGGGGGAGAAGAACATTCTGGCAGGAGCTGATGACCTGGATCTAATCTATCATTATTGATGGAGCACAACAGAGGTTGTCGTTTCATCCGCATGCGAACATCACCGCTTGTGTTCTTCTTGTTTCAAGAATCTTCAACCTCATTGTGTTGTGTGTGCAAAAACGTCTAACAGTGATTGGAGAAGCTGTGAACTTAATAATTTGCAAACCTGCATCCTGTATTTGCACACTGACCAAACAATCACATAAAGTTTTGTTTTCTTTCTTGCGCATGGCGATGACATATATGCCAAGATAACCTTACGTTGATATTGTGAAAATAATTTCGCTACCTGTTCGTTATTAAAAAATCGGCAAATTTCGTAATGCAAAACTTCTGGCATCTTTTCCATTGCATCATACGTCAAAACAACTTTCATAAAAACAATTGTTTCCTTTGTATTGTGGCAATTTCCTATTTCATATTTGAGGTTGACAGCGCATACTTCCTTGAATATTTTCGACTTTTGTCCAATTTCTGTTTGTTGCTATATTTTTGTGTGTGAAATTTTGTTGCTTTTACGTTTTTTGCAGTTTTGTGTTTGACTTTTGCAAACGAACAATAAATTAAACGTTAATTGTATCGGAAAAGATGTTTCCATGTTTCTTTTACAATTTGTTAAGAATACAATTCTACCAACAGTTATTGTGAAGGCAATTAAGAGAAATTATATTTCATGCGAACTCAATGCATGTTTGAAATTTTTGAAATGCATTATTCTATGAAGTTTATAGTGTTATTTCCCTGTGTCCAAAGATAAACTTAACTGGAATCAGTCAAACGCAGGCAACATATCAAATATCACATCTTGTGTAATGTTCGTTTCCTGAAAATGAATTTCGGAGTCTCACCTTTTGAATTTCCTTGGTGATGGACTATGATATAAACTGATTGTTATCTATATATTGATGAAAATGCATGTAGAATTTCAAACGCTAAAGCATTTAGACTCGATAACGTTGCATCCTGTGTTGCTTGGCAAGTAACATGCCAAAAGGACCGTGCAGAGGTTTGGTGATTTCTAGGAAAACCGCTTGATTGTATTCCCCCGTACCCATATCTAGTCTTTCATTGAAAGTGTTAGAAATACAGGACTTTAAAATACGCAAAAACTATTGTTGACAAAAAACAAGTTTACAAAAATGAAACCAAACTCCGTCAAGTACAACGTTTTGCTTTTAATTTGTTAGTTTTGAGTTTTTTCTGTGGGCCTGAGGCATATGTCTATATTAAAATATCTTCTAATAATTGCAATGCATTGAGCAAATTCTGAATTTCTTCATTGATTTCTTGATTTAGTGCACAGTACATCAGAGTCCTGCGCAAGTTGAAAATTTGTCCGCTCCCGTCCCACACCCGCGAACTTCTAGCCCGACCCCACACCGGACCGAAAGACCTCCCAACTCGCACCCGCCCCTCACCGTTTTCGTCCCAAACCTGCACTCTGTGTCTCACGGAATGTGTTGCAACGTTGGTGGCAATTTAATCAGTGGTTCATTTGAATAGAGTTTGAAAAATGTTATAAGGTAAAAACGTGAAACCTAGCAAAACTTCAGCGCTTCCTTCTCAGAGCACTGTTGTAAATATATATGTTGTTCACTGAGGAACTCTTGTAAATTTGCTCTTCTGCTGTTCATGGCATGATCCACTGATACTAAACACTTGTTCATTAGCAGTGCTGGGTGTCATCACGCAGAACGCATTTCCTGCAAGACCACAGAGATCTCGAAACTGTAATCTGTGGCCTGGCCAACACTGGACAATGTTTCTACACCAGCTTCGTCAAACCCGCCGCCCGCATGCAGCCCAGTGAACATTTCATCATTGTGCATGTACAACATATTATTTTCATAATCTCAATTTCGACATTTGCAATCCAACTGTCTTTAGTGCCAGTTTATCATGAAATGCGCACTGGTAGATTTCTTCGTGTCCAATGTTACTTCCGTGCAAAACAAATTTCTAATTTTCTGATTTCTACTCAAGTACACCTCAGCACTGAATTGATTTCTACAGTTGCGGGAATCTGCAACCCGCGTGGGTTAACCCGTCACGCGTTTGATACTAATATGCACATAGATGTGCTACAACCAACCTAAATTAACGTTTTTGTTGCCGTGCATGACAGTGAAAATGCGAATTTCACCCAGGCACTAAACTACATGCACAATCCTGTCAGTTTTTGTGTTTCATTCAAAACTGCATTTTATTCATGACTTTTCCCCAAACATCGCCGTGTTAAAAAATGTTGTTGTTTCGATATCTTTCAATTTGTACCAATAACATTCCAACGGCCTCTTGTTTATAGTTCAGTTGTTGCGAAAACCATCGCATTACACAACGTGCGTGTGTTTGAAATGCGTCTTATTCCTTCATTGAACATTTTGTGCGAAAATCTCGTGAAGCTCGCACATCAAACAGATTGGCATTTAGTAGCTATTTTCGCAACCTTTCTTTCATCCAACAGCGGCACGGACAAAATGCGTTCACTAAACTTTTCCTTTCACACCTCTTTGTTTCAACAGAATATTTTTCTTTGTTCCTTACTTATCAGGTGCATTTGGGTGCTAGACTTGTCTCGTAAGAAACGTGTCAGTGCGATAACGATCTGATATCTTGTCTTTCAACCTGCTGCAAACTTGCAGACAACTAAAGCCTGACTACGTAGTTTCCGGGCGTCTGTCTCTGCTGTCGGGTGACTACACAAAGGAACTTCAGAACAGTAGAAAACTTAATTTGTGAATCCTTTTTTTAATACAGCTGCACAAAAATGCGATTATCATCAAAGCACGTCATCACACGTTATAAACAGTTTGAATAACAATTTTGAGAGCTTGAGCGAGTATTGGAGACAGCATTTTTGATACGAGTGGATGTCTGTGCAAAATGTGCAATATGAAATATGTGAAAGTGGTGTGGCGAATCACTCTTGAAATCAAATTTTGAGTAATCTTTAGTCAGAGTTGCACTGAAACATGGCATGGACTGTGATGTCCGCCTTGCAGTTTATACTACGTACAAAATCTAGATAACTTCGACGTTTTAATTGTAGTGATGGTAGTTCTCTTTTCAGCGAAATACGTGCAGTGAAGGTGGCATTCATACAAGATTACGATTGAGTTGTTGCATCAAAAAGAGTGCCATGATTTTTTTTTTTGTGGTCGTAACCGCAGTTTTGTTCATGCTTCAGCCAAGATCTCCATGCTGTGCATTTACTTAAATAAGGAAAACAGCCAGAACTTTATATATTAGATTGAGGACGAGATTCTGACGAAACCCTGAAACTGTTTTTGTCGGAATCCAAGGGTTCGATCCAACACAGGAACCAAATGATTAATGGAAGCTCTTTGCACTTGTGGAGGTGTGCTCGTCTCTGGTAACATTCCGAAACAAACCAACATTGACTGCTTCTTCAACATTACCGATTATTTGATTGCGAAAAAACCAAAGATTTAGTTTCTACCCGTAAACCTCCTTCTCAGAAACAAATATCAAATCAGTCACACCACACTGTGTCACATGGAAAATGTATGAAATCATTTCTGAAAATGTAGATAGAATTTCCATTGGTGGGACAATGCTATCAACATGTGTTGGTACCGTTTATACAAACTGCTGTTCACAATATACCACTCACTTTCTGCTTATCAAAATTTTGTCTTCGTTCAAGAACAAATAAGTCGCTATATTCTCTCTCAATCACCTTTTCGGTTGCACAGTACTTCCTGAATAGCAGAAGCAACATCGAAACAGCGCCAGAACATTTTCCAGACCGTGATGAAAAATTGTACATGGGCCGAACAGCGCCGGATTCAGATAGTCTCGGGCCCAGGCATGGTGGAAGCCCCATGTGCGGATGCAGGATCTTTAGGTAGGGGTTGATCGGCGAAGTCATTACTATAACTCGGATCATTTAAGTTTATGAGATAATCTTATGAAGTCACATAAGTTTACACACCCTTTTGGTACAACACGACATTTGATAATGATTAGCAGTTTGTCAAACTGCTACAAAACCCGTCACCAGAAGCATTGCCTCTTCTTTTTTTGAAAACTTGCTTGAAAAACGTTTTGAAATTTATTTTTGAAAAACGTTTCTGGACGATCCAACGTTTTCTTCATCTCCTCTAAACGCCAATCCTCAATCAGAAATAAATTTCATGAACGAAACCAAACGTTGCGGAAGCGATTTCCAATATTGTTCGCTTTGATTGACCGGACAAGCTAGCTCCGTATCAATTCTTCCAAGTGATTTGCATCTGCCTCTGAACGTAATCGTGGTACCTACGTGTTTCATAAATTGCTTGTGTCTCCTCATCAGGCCCTTAGCTACGGCGTGGTATTCGGTTGCAATGCAACGTCAACTTTGTTGTTCCCCCAAATTTTGTTGTGCCAAGAAACTTTTTCTATCTATCATGTTTTCGATACATTGTGTGTTTCGATGATGCTTCTTGACGTTCTGTTACTTGTTCAGCACCGCTGGTCAAACTAGGCCTATTCTCATTGTTACGTAGCACTAACTCTGTTACAACATGTTCCTCGATCTTCTGTCCTTTACAGGATCCGAAGAAATGTCTCCGTTGGACTTCATTGTCACTACAGAATAGTATTCTTGAATCTCTATTGACTTGCTGCAACTTCTCTCGTTTTTGCCTCTTATACTTCTTTATGTTTTTTTATGTTTTGTAGAACCACTTGGATAAGCTCCAGACTTGTTAAAGTGTCGATAACCTTTTCTTCTGTCCATATTTAGTTACTAATAGGCTTGAAAATAGGGTTGCCATATATTCATCAGCAAAAAGGATGACCTAAGCCTGTCACTTAGTTGACTGAATATCTACATTGAACAAGTCAATAAACAAATATTCGTAAGTTTTAAGCATTTGAATGAGACGTCCAGTGCGGACGATGTTTCTGTCAAAACATATAAACCAAAGTCCTTATCAACGTGTCTTATTTAGCCCATGAATATTCAGCAGCTTCCTTAAATTTCTTCAAAATCTAGTATTACGTTTAACAATATTATGAAACTGAAGACGAAGGCCAGGTCCAGGTTGGTGCCGATGTTCTATCGGTGACAGATGAAACTGGCTCCTCCAATTGGTTTGCGGAGCAGACAAAAGTTGTTGGTTTCTGCCCATGAAGCCAGGCTCCCTCCGCCGGGGGATGTTGTTATTATAAGCCCAGTTGACGTGCTGGCAGTTGAAATCGCCAACAAACGGACTGGGGTGTGAGAACGTCGGGATGGTCGTTGGTGTTGGTCGCGAGGATGGAGGTTTGTAGAGGTTAATGATCTTATATCCTGTGACGTCAACGCACAAACACTCAGTATCCAAATGCTCTGGAGACTGATGGACCAGTGTCCGTTTCAAATGCTCGTGAATAAACGTGGCAAGGCCGTGCTTCCGGCTCAGGACTGGCCAAGCTATTGAGAAGTTGTGGATCACTAGCTTGTCTGTGTTAGTGCTGTGGTTCTCCTGAAGGACGATCAGGAGTGCCTTGTTCTTGCAAGCCAGCTGCTTGATAACGTTGATCTTGCTTGCAGTGAGCCTCTCGGTGTTCAGTTGCAGAATGCAGGGTCTTGGGTCATCTTCGGCGGCATAGATGCTGCCGAGCCTTGAAAAAGGTGGTTTTCCACCCAGTCCGCGCCGAAAACATCCAGCACGGGAAGCAGTAATTGCACTCGTGTTGACAAATTTAGTAAATATTTTAGAAAAGCCGCAGCAGGGAGAGCCACTTGATAAAACCTATCATCATTCCCAATCCATCAATATTGAACTAACAGCTGAAACGACCAGAAATTCAGAGGAGATATTAATATAAGCAGTGTTGTATTGTTATTGAGAGCGGTAGACAATTAGTAGAAGCAGTCCTAGACGGAACGATATGCCATATTACATGTTGCTAAAATTATCTTCCTGTTTCACGCGATCTTCTGATTAACTTAAATTGAGCACTGTGTTGATACATCATCAACGCGGAAACAGTTTATTTACTACTTGGATGAGTAACACGAGTCTTACATGGAAATTCGTCGAAAGTTGTTGAAAGCCAGGTTCCACTGAAATCCTAACGTGAACGTGATGAAATTGGCCTTGTAAAAATTTTGTTTCCGCCAAAACGATTTTACAAACATTTCACTTGGCAACACTCACGTGCGCAGATGTACTTTTCAAAAACCTTCCAACATGTTTGATATCGCCAAATATGGAAAATGAAATGTTTTTAACTGTCAATCTCGTTATCAGAATGACCTACTATTGTCTTTCGCAACAATCTCTGTTAATCTAAGTCATCATTAACAACACAAATCACAATAGAGACTCTTCCGAATGTCTTTGTGTTTCTTTTGTAACTGTTATCGCCGGTAAAAATCACTCATGTGGATTGCTAAACATTGAATTCCATAACATAAATCGCGTTGAAGATATCTTGAATACATATATTTTTAAATATATTTATCGTCGGCACGTTCAATAAACAGCACCCACACATTTAGATAATGACAACAGAACACGCCTTTAGCGGTGGGTTACAAGTAATCATTGTTTGTTTGCGAAGATGAAAGTCAAGTGGAAGTTGCAGGACGGTGCAAACAAGTTCCGCATGTATAGTAGAAGCTGACATTCGATAGAAATAAATATGCTGAACAATGTTTGTTGCAGCTTTCTCAGAAGTGCATTTCAGACAAGTAAACCGTGACGGATTTACGCATAGGCCATGGCCTAGGTCCCCGCACTTTTGGGGGTCCCGTGCAACTCTTTCCTATGACGACTCAATGTTAACTAAAAATTTGCAAAACTGCGCAGAGACATAACTTCACAATTTACCTTGAAACGGTAGGAAATGCAAATGTCTACTCCAGACTCTTATCAGTGTATATGTTCATTAACAACATGACAATATTGTGCATCTGGGCGTGAGAGAGATGCAGTCCGTCTGTATGTAAGCGCGGTTGCAAAAAAATAATGAGAAAAAAGCGGTGCTTATATGACGTTCAATTTTCCACTGACGAACTCGCAACAACGCAAGACCGCCAGACACTACAAAAATCCGATGAAAAGCAAGATTGTCAGTATTGCATTGTACGTTTGGTTGTTTTTTCTAGATTTCCCGCAAACAGGGGTTGCTTGTTGAAGCTCTATATATGTTACTGAAATCAGCTGGAACAATTTCCCGTGAGGTTTACTGGGAAAAACGTGTCTACATTGGGCTTACTTCATTTGGCTAACTGAAGGTGTTGCGACAATACCTTGCTTCTATGCAAAACTTGTCTTCATGTTGTTTACCATCGGCCTAGAGCAGTGGTTTCCAAGCTTTCTTGTCGGCGGAACACTGCTGGTTATTTTAATTGGACAAATAACCCCCGCCAGAACTACCAGGAAAACATATACAACTATTTCCTGACCTACGGACTATTTTACAAAAACGCGGCAACTCGCGGGCCACTTCAAACAAAATGATGTAGCCTATATAAAACAACAGATTCACGACAGTTGGAACTAAAAAAGGGAAGACAAGTGAGTGGGTCATTGAAACAATAGCAAATAGCCATTTATTACAAATCTCTATCAGCGGGGTGCCCGTGGCCGAAATTTCTCTGACACTCCCGTATAGTATTTCGCCCCCCATTCGATTTCTGATTTTAGATTTCATCGCTTCATCAAAGAAAATGTACTCTCACACATTTTGCTGACTAACTTCCAGAAGCTCTTTGCACTCTCTAACACCGTTATTGCTGCACATTTTTTACCCATTGTAAGGAACTAAAATTACCCATTGCAAGGATGGGCAATTAATCTGGCTCGCGGGTCACTTTGAGATGGCCGCGTTTAGCTGATAGATAGACAGATTTATTTGCTGGAGCTGAGTTCACTGCGCCAGAGACAACGAACGCCTGGGCACAGAAAAAACACAGAGTGTATCTAGTCAGGTGCCGACCCGGGGCAAAAACTGTTCATCAGGCGACGAGTACTTAAACCATTTTATTCCTGTTTCCAGTGTGACTTTTCATCAACGTGTGATGACATACACATTGTTCTGTGGACACAACCATCAGATGGTGATGTGCCTATCAAAAGTAGTGCATACAACCTACAGTATGCTTTTCCAACGAATCAAAATCACATTACACCCATATCTCTTTCTGTGTTTCTATCAACAATTATTTTAATCAAGTAATGGAAGAATGAAAAGTGATTTGATGATAATACAAATATTCCCAACTTTTTCATCGCGTGGCACATTTTTGAACAACAAAATTGTTTGGAGGTCTACTGCATGAAGCAAAATTGAATTGGCGGAAACATTAATGAAATGATAATCTTTGATATTGTCATATTGAAAACATAAAGCATTTTGTTTCCGCATCGTACAGAGAAAACTGCTACACAATAATATTCAGCACACGAGCGAGTATTGTTCTGTAACGTGTTTGATCATCTTTGGAGCCGACGTGAAACAACTTCGAAGACCACCAGTGCACTCGGACCTGGTGTTGAGAAACACGGAAAAACTCGGCTTCACAATACCATGGCAACCGACTAACAATAACGCGTTGGATGCGTCGCAAAAACCAGAGGAGCTTGTCATTATTTCGAAACATATCTATTGCCTGCAAATATTCAATGGACCAACTTGTAAGTCACAGGCACATCAAAATTGTTGAAGAGTTTGGCACACGATTGCAGCTATGTAACCAATTCCTCTGTTTTGTTGGGAAAATAATTTCAAAATGAAATGAAAGGTTTGGAGTAAGTTGCAATACATTTCTTCCAGGTGCAAACTCTAGTGATAAACAGCTACTCGGGTCCACGTGTAGTAATAAGTTTGCTGCACGAAACAGCTGACCGCAATTACTTGCTACCTACGCTGTGTGAAAATTGCTTTAGATGAGATTCAATGTTCTGCCCCCTAGCCAGCTCACAGTTTAATAAGCTATCTTATTTAAGAGACAGCATATGACATTGACAAGTAGACAAATTAGTGTTGTTCCTACCGTAGAAGGGTTAATTTCAAACGGTTTCCAAATTGTTGTTCAGGCGAAATACGAGAACCTTCACTTTGTACATGTCAAAATTAAACTGTAGCTTTCCCAGGCGCCAACTTTGCAACTCTTTCCGGACGGATGCAGCTCCTGAGTCGAGATTTCGGTTAACTGCGAGGCAAATTTGAAGCAAATTGATCATTGTGACGTAACTGACGATAGATTAACCGTAAATAAAGCTTGGTTTTATCATATTACAATACATCAAAAGGAAATGTAACTAAGGACAAAATGGCGGCAATCCTGTATTTGCCAAAGAGCACGCAGGGCTTGCTCTAATATCGAAACAGAATAACATCGGGTCGCTCAAAGCAAAATATACAGGGTTTGCTCAGAAGGCTTTGAACCTGTGTGAATGTCACAGACACCCTTAGACTAGGGGCGGGCACTTAATTTTGCTCGTGGGTCACTTTTCGAAGGACGCGTTTAGCCGTGTGGCGTACCTTCTGATGGAAATAGAAGCAGGTCTCTGAAAAGTTAGCCTCAGCACTAAGGTGGAGGAAATCCTAGATTTGAATTTTTGTCTGGATGCTTCAGCGGGCCACTGAAAACGTTGCGGCGGGCCACCTGTCGACCGCGGGCGGCTGATTGCCCAACCCTGCCTTCATCAATCCACAGCTGTATAAAGTTTTAGACATTTTTGGAAGTGTTGCTATATCTTGCGTATTAGGAATGGGTGTGTAGTGGGGGTGAACGCGTCGGCGTTCCCATACCTTTTTCATGTTCTGCTTTGAAATGAGTTTGAAGCTGTTTCAAAATGGCTAGATTTTTGGGTGCTTTCCCAGATCTTTTTGTCAACACTGCATCCCTGATTAGGAAGTAAATGTTGTTACTTACGAAAATGCGATTTAGGCAACATGCAAAGAG
>Ga0210059_1015238_pt1 | contig 11255 bp, 8 predicted proteins | sample Ectturendosymbi2_FD_188042 | JGI IMG/M metagenome (GOLD analysis project Ga0210059, IMG submission 188042) | Ecteinascidia turbinata endosymbiont from Florida, USA - Sample 2 (SPAdes) (version 2) | ecosystem: Host-associated > Tunicates > Ascidians > Unclassified | place: Key West, Florida... | reverse complement strand
CTCTGCAATTAGTGTTTTTCCAGCTTTTCCTCTTGGGATTTGCATATAGTTTTTTTTCCATTTTACAATTTTTTGATATGCCGAATCAAGACTTTTTCTGATTTTCTTTAAGTCTTTCATCTTGCCCCATGTGATAGGCATTTTTACTTTGGGTGGTTTCCTTATTTTGCTCCTTGCAGCTATCGCATAGCCATTGCAACACGTTATGTCTATCATAGTCATCACGAAATGTCTCATATTGTCCACTCAACATTCCGACACATATGTAGTGGTATCATTTTGTGCACTCTCCATCACACTGCAGGGCCTCCTCTTTTTTGAAGACAATTTCCTGACACACTCCACATTTATTCGTCCTGGATGCCCCAGCAGCCTTTCAGACAGGTAACTTTAGCTAGAATCTACATTATAATAAGCCTACAATATTTCTGAAACTCATTTCATTGCAACAACAGGTATCAAGGGCAGAAGACAAAGTTTACACATACAAATCATGAAGAAAAAGAAATTTACCCACGGACCATAATGGGGTGAGTTCCCTATGTACAGCCCTAGAAATCCCAACTAAATTAAAAATTTCTGCTATTTTTTTACAAGCTATTTTTTTGGAATTGTGTTTTTTGCCTCATGAGGCAAACACTTCTTTGGATTGGCTGATTGATTTATTGTTTCATATGACTCAGTTAATAAACAAAAACAATTCAAGGAGCCATCACGCGATGAAGTAACCAATTGTTACTGAAAATTAGAATATATAAAACACACAGCAAAATAATCAATCAATTTATTTTGCTGTTGGTTGAACTATGTTACCTTTTTGATCAGAACACGACTGAAAGAATTTTGGATTTAAACAGGATTTGGATTTTGAAAGCCTCAGTTTATCAGATTTGGATTGGATTTTGAAATGAAATTGTTGGATTGAACCTGGATTTGAAAAACCTAAATTTTTTTCATCTTTGGCTATCAGGGGCAACTCAGTTTTGTTAGAATAGACATTGTTTCCCAACCTGGGGCCATAGTGCAGTTTTCGAGTGGTCCACAGAGTTACGACATTTAGACATAATAATCACTACAGGGTGGGAACACATTGATTGTGGTCAGCAGCAAGATTCTCACTGCAATGCATACAGGAATCGATTCTCTACTTTAGAACAATGTGTGGTTATTAACCCTATAACGACCACGATTGGCCGGCCCTTTTTGGCCATAAATCGCCAGCTGTAAGAGCTAGAGAGCTGTTCAAACACTTTACGGATTCAGCAAGTCTTCTAGTTGACATCGAAAAAAAAAGTTTTTCGTTTTCGGTGGGGTTTTTCTGGAGGTGACGTCATAATGAGGGCATGTTTTGGAAATTTTGGTCACCTTTGGCCGGCCCTGGGCCCCAACCCATTGACCCATTCTATTGGCTCAAAGTTTTGTTGAAAACTAGGTCAAAATCCGCGTCTATAGAGCCTTTGATTGACTTGCTAGCATATCTGTAGCCAAAATTATGGTCAAAAACCCAGTTTTTGGCCTAATTCAAAACTTTTCAGAAAAGGCATAATTTGCCCTTTCAGGGCAAAGTCTTTGGTGGTGTCCATTGTTTGTATTTGTCATACAACATATTGTGTGCTTGACTGTTATTTTACCAAATGCTTGCTATGACACTTTTCGTGTTTAGTCAATGTCTTCTAAAGCAGTGGTAGGTGGTATGTCGAACACTAATGCAACCTACTTTCTTGTGCATGGTTTTCATTTTATTCACAGACCATGTCTGATCTACATGCTCTTAAAAGATTTGCAGAAAACAGAACTTTGTGTGTTTGCACAATGTAAAAAATTGTTCAGAATAAATGGTGCTGAAATGTTGAAACCTGTTTGTTTAAACCACGTGCATAAGAAATCGTGTTTTCATAAAAAGTCATACTGCTGATATGAGAAAACTTGCTACAACACTTGGTTAATCACAGTTACTCCTGTTTATTGAGTAAGGTATAGGCCTAGTTAGTTTGTTGACATGTTCACCAACAATTGTGGCTTTTTCATTGTGGCCAGGCTAGTAGACAAGCCTATTCAACGGGGCTGCAAAAAGCCACAATCTGCAGTGTTACTCCGCAAGAAAAAAGCCAAAATCGTGGAAAAGCCACAATTTTGCCACAATGAAAGTGGACATATGAACAGACTAAGACTGAAAACCACAAACAACAGTGGAAGTGACAAACTTGTTGCTTTCATAGTCTTCATTAATCGTTTTATTAACAAAATAGGCCTATTTTCAGGTAAAACTGTGCTCTCAAATTTTTATATGAAATACTCAATCAGCCACTGATTTTTTGTGATCTAAATAGAACCTATCAAGACCTTACAAATGATGTATGGCACATGTGGATTGGTTTGGTAAAACAAAAGTTATAAGCAATCAAAAATGGTGTTACGCATGAGTGAACACAGGGGACCTGTAGTTTACTTGTGGGTTACACATATAAATCCATGTCCAATGAACTTGTACTTCATAAATTGGGTGAAATATGCCTAATGCTACAATATATCTAAACCGTAAGGTTTAAAAGTTAGTATTAGTCAAGTTATAGATCTATAAAGTCAGACCGCCAAATTTTTCATGAATTTTCTGCTTCAGTGAACACAAAAAGTGGCCGTCTTTAAACAATCATAACTTCGGTTCTACTTGGCCGATTTGGAAAACATTGGCATATTTAGAATCAGGAAAAGAAGTTGTACAAGCATACCAAATTTCATAAAAATCAGAGAGGGTGGGTTGCATTTTTGAAATTTTCTGGAGCAGTTGATGTGAAATGACTCTAATACTAACAAAGTAATGGGCCATGCAATTTGTACCTAAAGTTGTCTGGGCCACATAAGAAAAATGTTTAGAAACACTGTGTTAGAGAATCGTAGTGAATGTTCACATTTAATGCTTTTGTGATTCTTTCTGTTGTAAAATTGAGTTGAAATACTGTATTGTAAGATATGTATTGCAAACAAAAATTGGTAAATAGTCACAATAGGCCTACATAAAAAGATATTGTTCTGACTGGGAGAAAGATGAACGGTTTAAAGTTTTAAACCATGGATTCAACACATGCATAGTATGATAAGAAAGCCTAGTGCAAGTTTTGTTGCTATGAAGTGAGAGCACATCGTTCAGGTTTAATAAGCCATAATGCTTCTAATAAACGCCATAGGCCACAGTGTAATGTTATTCCCGATTGTAACAGGCAGCAACATGGTGACTTGTAAAATTTTCATTTTCAAAAAAGTTTTGACAACTGTTATCACTTTTTTTTTGCATTTGTAAATAGTTTTGCAAATTGTGGAGGCTATGGATACATGTTACAATCTTTATGTAAGGTGAGATAATATATATCTGCAGCCACTGCCTTTACAAAATGGTTTAGCAAAGATTGCATGGTGCCTAAATGTGCCAGAGCAATTTTTACAGTTCACTGCTTTAGGGAACTGGCAATTGCACTTTTTAGGGACTTCTAATGTTTTTCGTTGTTTTTCATACTTGGGTATTTTTGGCTATAAGTTTATGTCGATTTTGGCAATTTTTTATGGCATTTGGCTATAACGCTTCTTTGAAATCTGGCAACACTGCAGTGATACAAGGTGCAAGCCTCGAAGCTTGGTGTCTTATGCATCTGATCATCATTGTCAGTGGCTTCCACTGATTCCATCACATTTCTTAACCGATGATTGTTACAGCGTTATATATGTGTAGCCTGGTGCCAACGATTTGCTTGTGCTGTATACTGCACTAGGTAATTTGTTTGTCTGATTTGGTATCTTGCACTTTATAACTGACCTTTTCATTACATTTAGTGCTAATAGTGCTTACCTTGAAGTCTCAAAGTGTCCACTAAATATAGCATTCTGAGCCGAAGATAGAGCATAAGTTACAGTGATGGAGTCTTAGACTTGTCTCGAGACCCATTTTTGTGAGTCTTGGTCTCATAGGCTTCATGCTCGTCCCAACAAAACAAATCCATGTGGTCATGACGTTATGACAAGCAAAGGTTACTGCAAAGTTGGGCAACATCGCGTTTTACGTCAACAGGACAAAGATTTGTCAACACTTCGAAACATCAATGTGACTTATGAAGTCCAAGCAACGTGATGTCAACCTTTCCATGCTTTAAAAAACTTGACTAATGTTCTAGCCACGTTCTTGTAACATTAGTAACATGTTGTGCCTCTGCATGGTAGGTGAAGGTCCCTTCTATAACAGAGGTTCCCAAAGTATGGGTCATGACCCAAACATGGGTTGCAAAGGGTCAAAAAATGGGTCGCGCTGAGGCAGTCTAAACCTGGGTTGTATATTTTCACCGTTACCACTGCTTGTCTTTGTCTGTCTCTAGTGTAGGTATTTGAGAAAAGAGTAGATTACTGATAGTGAAAATAAACTTATAGCAACTTACTGCTAAAAATCATCACCACAATGATTCCTATTTTATCATATGTTGTTTGAGATATGGGTTGCGAGGCATTCAGCAAATTCAGCTTTGGGTCGCGCTGAAAAAAGTTACGGAACCACTGTTATATAAGGTGGGTTTGTGATTGTGTGTATCTTCGTAAAATCTTACTGCAGGGCTTTAATGTATATATTACTTGTCCGATTTGGTGTTCAGCTAAAATTGACCGAACACGTATATTCTGAACCAGTGTTTTGCCTGATGCTTTTCTAGCAAATGTGAACAGGATCTACTTTGATAAAACGAGGACACTTATCATGAAATCTTGGCAAACTCATGATCAGAAACAAGCCAAGGTCTTCAATTTATGTCTGACCTATGAAACTGATGACATTGTGCAGCACGTAAACATAGGCATTGTTGTGGATTATAAGTACAAAGTAGGTTCTGTTCAGCTCAGCAGTGCACACAACTGCAATGGCATCAGTGGTGAAGAAACACTCTTACTGCACAAATTACACAAATTGCAGCAGTGAAGCAAAAGGCACAACAATACAAAGTGGTTCTTATCAATAACAGTACATAAATCTGGCTATGAAATTGGCATGTTTGTCCTGAATGAATTTACGAAGGTTTAGGTTTAGGCTTAGGGTGTCATTCAGAATTTAGGTTTAGTGTGTATGTTTAAGGTTTAGGGTTAAACTTTAGGGCTCAGGTTTAGGGTTTAGGGGTAACCTTTGGGGTTTACGTTTACTACATGTTTAATGTTTGGGGTTTAGGCTTTTACATCATGTGACAAGAATGATTTGCTTCTCCAAGCATATTGTCCTTGTCACATGACCATTTCTGATGGCAAATAAACCCTACCAATTCAAAATGTGCCGAAAGTTAGTTCTACCCCTGTTGCAATTGAGGTTGAAGAGGCAAAGATAGGAACATATTACAAAAAGTGTAACAATAAACATAATCCAAAAAGTGTTGGGTATGTGAAAAACAAAAAAGGTTAGTTGTAAAGTAGAGTATTTAGTATTTTTAAATTTACATTTTGATGTATTTGTTGTGGGAGTTTACCATGTTGTCAGTAAACACAATTTTTTTCTTTGTGTTTATAACTGCAATAACATAATTTGAACATGGTGTGGTTTTAGATTAGTCACAACCTGCTATTTTCTAAACTAATTAAATGCCATGTACCTTTGTACATAGTAGGGCTGTTGATGAGTTGGTATAAGCAACAGACCGTGCAAGTGAAATGGAGTATCAATTTTTCATCCCCCTTTACTGTAACCAATGGGGTAAGGCAAGGGGGTGTTCTGAGCCCATATTTATTTGCTGTTTACCTTGATAAACTCTGATACCAGCTGGGTTCAGCCAGTGTGAGATGCACTGTAGGAAATATGGTTGTGAATCATTTAATGTTTACTGATAATATATATATATATATATGTGTGTGTGTTCAGCCCCAGTATTAGTGGACTCCAATGTCTTTTGAATATTTGTGGTGACTATGCTGCTGAACATGAAATCACCTTTAATAGCCACAAAATAACTAGTGTTCTTTTTGCCCTAAAATGTATAAATAACCTGCTCCGTCAAATGTTTTTCTGAATGGTGTAAGTGCTGTTTTTTTCTGAAACATTTCAGTCATTCTTTTGCTTAGACATTTCGGTCATTTGTCTCACATTTGTATCAAAACTTGCCATAACAGTGTTCATCAAGCCTGTAATCAGCTGGGACATCAGGGGGGGTCAAGGAGTTTCTGAGAGGGGTCTAAAATTTTTAAACTATGTCCAACATATTTTCAGGGGGAACAAAAAAATCAGTCTATGACTGAAAAAAACAGTGTAAGGGCACAATTTTCTGACCAAGTGAAATAACTTGGTGTGTGGCTAAATGCCTCACTGAAGGATGATGATGATACTCATAGACAAGTGAAATCATTGTACTGTGCAGAAAACAAACTCAGAAGCACTTTCGATCAGTGCTTTCCTGCAGTAAAAAACACTCTATTTGGTACCTATTGCATGCCAATGTATGCTTGCCAATTGTGGAGCAAATACACACCGACTAGTATGAACCACTCACATGTGTAAAATAATGCCTACCGAATCATGCATTACATATCCAGAAATGTAAGCATTCGGCAACACCAGGTGAACCATTGTGTCAGCACTTCTGATGCCTTGTTGAGAAACAATTTGTATCGAAAAAACACTGCGCACCTTCATCTAACATTTTTATCTGATCGCTTCGAATGTCTGATGCTTTTCACATATCTTCACTTTTCCTCAATTATGTAACGCTCCTGTATGGTGTTGACCAACCATTGTTTCAGTGTTCGCATCGCATCAGTATTGTTGTTGTGTAGCAACAAAAACCCTCTGTGTACTTTGTGGTGCTTCAGGATTTTGGTATTTTCTTGTGATTCCTCTATCACCTTCAATTTGTTGACAACATGTGCAAGCCAAACATACAAAAAGTGAATATATATAACTGGCTCATGTTTCCTGGCCTAGGGCCCAACCGTTATGCCAAAGTATTTTGCTGAAGTTTTCATTGGAAACTAGGCTTGAGTCTGAGTCTTTTGAGCCTTTGATCGACTTTCTAGTGTTTCTGGTTCAAAAGTTATGAGTTGAAATAAACAATAATTAATAATCTAATTAATCAAATATTTTGTTTCCCAGCAGGTCATCCAAAGTATCAAAAGACTCGGATTGTACCTTAGTTTCCAATAAAAACTTCAGCGAAATACTACCATCTACTGGTTGGTGCCCAGGGTCAGGTGAAGGTGACCTAAAAGTTCTCCACTTATGACATCACTCACAAAAAACCCGCACCCCCAGCCAAAAATTTTTTTCGAGTGCAAACTACAAGACTTGACACTTCGACCAGGCCCGTAACCCATACAGGAGCGGAGATATTCCCGCGCAAAGCCACGTGCGATCCAGCTGTTTTTTTGCAAACCGCTTGAATTAACCCGGACGTCAAAGTGTTAATACTGCGTTTCTCACTTGCTATATCCTTATAATTGAATGGTTTATTTTTGGCCAATTATGTTCCTGCAATTTCACTTTTGGCTGGTTGGTAGCATACTTCTATAGTTATTAAGACCTTAGTTCTGCCTCATTTTAAGATAATCTAACAATTCTTTTGATGGAACAGGCTCTGTAACTTAATTTAAAATTGTTCCAAAGTTTAAGCTTTCAATGTCATTGTTTAATGATTTGCCACCTCCGTTAAAATCTCATTGTTCTAAAGAACCAAGTCCTCAGCATCGTACAACATTTGCAGGTTAGTGCTAATCTAGATATTTGTTGTGAATGCGAACTGGTTTACTGCAATTGCCTGCTTTTCTCATTAAAATGCTAACCAAGGCTAAACAGCAGAAGTTTAGTCAGTTGAATTATCTCACTTGCCAAATCGGACTAGCTTTCTTAGCTTATGTAGTAGTTTTTTTTGATGACTAATGTACATGCTTGTCACATGTAAATCTACAAGCAGCTTTTTATAACTTACTAATATAATTTAAACTTTAATTCCTTTTTGAAGAAAAAGTGTTTGTAAGAATGACATACTGGCAGCAACAGGCTGTTTTTTCAAGAATGGGATCAAGACTGAAATTTTCAGATCTTCTAATTATTAAATGGAAAAATTCTTCCATGGTTTGATTTAAAAGAATTTTGTATTCATATTTTTTTACAATGAGGCTTTGTATTGTGAAAGTAGTTAGTTATTTTTAATATTTGATTTGCTGATGGTTTGTAAAATGACATGTTTTTATTGTAACTTCTTTGCACCTATGTTCAACTATCCAGATTCACTAAACTATTTCAAAGACCTGTATATCTTCTAAGATTTCTTGAAGTGGAATTTCCCAAAGAATGGGTTTGGTAGGCTATGTTTGCTAGCTAAAGTTAAGAATAGCAGAAGTGTTATCAAAAGACTACTAGTGGTTGTTTACACTAGAATGACCGGAATTACGAACTACCTAGAACAACGAAGTTTTTTTGATGCATGTTATAATTTATCCACTTTACTGCAATAAACGAAGCTGAAAATTAACACAAAGAACTGCAAATGATGTCAGATGTCATTTTTTATTTCTGTCACAATTACTTGACACATTTTAGACACTCTTTTGTGGAACATTTTCCACAGATTGCTTCTTTACTGGTGCAACATATCAGTGTCGTTCTGTTGCGGCATTTGGATATTGAGCACATCATTCACTTTTTTGTGGGAGGTTCCTGTTACCTTTTCAGCTAGTTCATCACTTTGGTTGTTTGATGATGTTCCACAAAGCTCTTCAGCTATGCGTTGCTTGTACTCACAACGACTAGTCCTCAATCTTCATGTTTCTTTATACAGTACCCAGCTGTTGATAATTGCAAGGTCAATCACGTTGTAAAAAACATGTACAGGCCAACTTCGGCTTGCTGCCTTTTCAGAATATTTCCTTGCCATCTGGTCAACGACATCCACTCCTGCTTTGGTTTTGTTAAAAAACAAAACAGTCTCTGGTTTCTTTTTAGTGTTATTTTCTGAAGAAACCTGTACGTCCGGGTGAAGTGTGCTCAGTATGATTACAGACTTCGTTTTTTCATTGGTAACAAGTCAAAGTGACGATCGTCGACAGGGTGGTAGTTTTGAAAAGTGTAGTTTCATGCAGCTGTTGGTTTGCCTTAGCAGCATGGGGCAGTTCTCTACAATTTTGGCGAATAACACCAACCAGGATCCATTTTGTCTTTGCTAAGCGTACAGCAAGATCCAGAGATGTGAAAAAGTTGTCACACGTGACGTTGTAGCCGTGTTTGAAGGGGGCCGAATCAGTTTCATTGCAACATCAGTGGGCACACTCACAGAAGTGTCTCTGGTATCATCTTTGCCCAAATATGGAAAGCCGTTATACAAATACTTGCTATCAGCATCAACCATCATCCAAAATTTTAGTCCGAATTTATCTGGCTTGTTTACCATGTACTGAACGAACTTACATCTTGCTCTACACGGAAGCAACTCTTCATCAACGGTCACGTAAACATTTGGCACGTAAGATTTTTGGCTGTTCTCAATGAAGCTGTTTCATAACCAGGATGCAAAGCAAAATTTGTCTTCAACCAGTTGATGCCTTCTTTCAGTCTTTATGTCAAATCGTACAAATCTCATTATTTCCATGAACCTGTTCCTGGAAAGGGTATTACTGAATATTGGGCACTCCCAAGACGTATTCCACAGACTAGAGCAAGGCAGGCCCCTTTGCCCTAACACACCCCTAGTAATAATTAGGCCTATAAACTTGTCAAGTTCGCGTAGTGTCATCTTCCAGTTGACATCCCCTGTGACACGCTGAGCTTCAGAAATAGTACATTTCTGAATATTTCGGAGCATCGCTTCACTGAATATAATTCGGAAAGAAGATGGGCTGCCTTCGATTACACAGTTTGTTGCAAATGCAGTTGGACCAGGCATGACGTTTACAACGTTTTGTTGTTGCAAGCGCCCTCTCTGCACTTGAAAGGTAGATAACTTTTGCCATGAGGATCCATCTTTTCCTGTGAAGTCCTGCACTCCGTCGTCATTTCCAACTGAATCAGTAACTGCATCATGATCCGTATCTTCGTCACTGGAATCAGTCACAATGGGCTCCTCGTCACTCTCCACTGCAGATGGACGTGCATCGTTTCTCAAAGGGTTCTCACTATCACAAAGTTCACCATCAGAACAATCTGATGCAATATTTTGTAAACTCTGCACAATCTGATGAGCTGTCAACCTTCTCACCATATTTGCAGTCTACTTATGTTTTTGCAGTACAGTACGCATTTCCTTACCCACTACAGAAGCGGCTAACTAAATCTGAATAGGAGAGAAATTGCATTACTTCTGCAGTTATCAGTAATTTCGCAAACACACTATCATACGATTTTACAGACAAATCATAAACCATTCAGTAGTAACTAGTTTATTTTGAAATAAGTGACTGACGCTGCTGCAGCTTACTGCCTTCGAGTAGAGTCTGAAGTTCTAAACCAGTGGTTCCCAAACTTTTGAGCTGTTACCCAAATCAAGGTATAGATTGTGTCTAATAACCCTCAAAAATTTTTCACATTTCAGGTCGAAAATTTCTTTTGCAGTGATCGCTCATAAAACAGAACAATGTGGTTTTGGTTTTGCATTACCCTGGAAAAATCGCATTTAACCCCCAGGGGATAATTTACCCCCGGTTTGGGAACCACTGTTCTAAACCATAACTGATAGATGCATCTATTGTCTTCTAGTCTTGTTGCGTCAACACAATGCTGAATCATCACAGTCTTACGCATTGCAGTACAAACACTGCTACGCGTCAAAAAAGCCACTTGGTCATTGAAGGTAGTTTTATGTGTAACTTTCACACCTAAGATTGCTATCAAGAAAAGATAATTGTCTGGAAGTTTCAGGCGAATAGTGCAACTGTTGCCACTAAGCCAGCTGTTACAAACTTGAAATGTGTCAGAAAAGGCACTTGGTCGTTCTAGTATTAAGCAAAATACATTTAAGCATCTTAACACTTTTAGAGCCGCCTGGTTTCGGCGATTTTTTGCAAAAAAACAGCAGTTTTCGGTTGCCTTACCAACGCCTTAGCTCCACCCATTGCGCTAGAGAGCTGTTCAGCGGCTCAAACGGATCGGCCAGTCTAGTAGATTGCACTCGAAAAAAAACTTTTTGCTTGGGGGGTGCAGTTTTTTTGTGAGTGATGTCATAAGTGGAGGACTTTTAGGCCACCTTGGCCCACTTTGCCTGGCCCTGGGCGCCAACCGTTAGGTGGTAGTATTTCGCTGAAGTTTTTACTGGAAACTA
>Ga0210059_1015237_pt1 | contig 11256 bp, 9 predicted proteins | sample Ectturendosymbi2_FD_188042 | JGI IMG/M metagenome (GOLD analysis project Ga0210059, IMG submission 188042) | Ecteinascidia turbinata endosymbiont from Florida, USA - Sample 2 (SPAdes) (version 2) | ecosystem: Host-associated > Tunicates > Ascidians > Unclassified | place: Key West, Florida... | reverse complement strand
TAACGTTAGGTTTTAAGGTAGCATCGAGTAAATCAAACCCCTTTCGAATCTAGAGCGCTGCACACATTAGAAAACTAGTAACCGCATGAACACAGTTTGGAGCCATTGAACACGGATGGGACATAAGTCGCTGCGCGCCGTTACAAATAGAAGTAAGTAAATGTTTGTCGCTCTGAGCATGAGGTTTTATATGCGCAATGCTTTTGTACGATTAATGACAGCAACACGCGATACAGGAAATTTCCAACCGCCCGAACGAATTGACTTAATTTTGTCACATAAAAAATGTGTAGTTTTCGCGTATATTGTAAACATTCGTGACAACTAAATATGGGAATGCGTCACGTCAGCATTGGAGTGGTACAATATATCTCACACAATTCAAGCATGGTGAGAACGAGGCGTGCTATCGTTCGCTCGGGAATGGATTTCAGTCGATGTGGTGACTCACGGATGGGAACATAAATTTGTTTGATGCTCTGTAGATACACCATTCGCAACGATCACAATGCGGTTGGAGACTAAAAGCAACCCGCTACATTATACGAGAGTCCAATGCAGAAATTATACGATAGATTTGTGGTGAATGCAACAAAAGCAAAGTAAGAGATGACAGCAATACCTCGTTAGATTACTTCCGTAGTAACAACAGTATAGAATCAATGCCCGTGGTATTGATCAAGTCCAGGGCACTACAATGATAATGGGAAAGCAGAGGGTGCTGTTAAAAAGTATTATGACAAACGTGTTCGACCTTTGCAGACACCGCGTGTTTGCGATCGTATAATGTTTCAAAGCCCCAACGCAGAGGGTTGGCAAAAGGGCCAAATAGTCCGGAAACATGGCACTCGCACATACGTACATCATTAGATCTTCATTGGTTGTCTCGTACAAGCGTAACAGTGTACATATCCGTCATGATCGTACTTCATGAGCGGTACTAATGCGTGAACCCATGTGTATATACAGAATGTGCGACATGGTCGTGCGCGCTTGAGCGTAAACTGTGACTTCATTCCAACATTCTGGTGTTTGTGAAGTGCGCGTGTCGTTATTTGTTCTGCCTTATTTACTAATAGAAGCCATGGCCAAATAAAACATGGTTTTTGTTGCACATCAACAAAACAAGGAAAGATACTAACAATGTTTGTAGTGCCCGAGCAGCACATTTTTTACATCTGGATATAAAATGCGTCAAACACGCAGTTTATTTCTAAAGGAGTTTGTGGCCAGAATTCTATTGCGCTGTATCTCAGAATTTTCGCACCTCAGTTTGAATGTACTTTCCGTGGTGCATATTCCCGGGTTTTATTTGCCTCGTATTGTGCGGATGAACATTTGTGATAAGCTTGCAATAGTCGCTGAATAAAGCTGGCAACTTTGGTTTATTATACTTGCGCATGAACTTAGCCAGTTCAACCATGTAAATGTCTTTTCGTTGATGAAATTTCAGCGTTTTATAAATGACAGTAACTTCAGGAGTCGCAATTCCAGATGTGTTCAATAATCTCATCGTACGATTTAAATCAACAGATATTGGCTGTAAATGATATGAAGCTGCTCTTCCCCAGGCAATAATTCCGCATTGTACTTTTAATTCATTAGACTATGACACAACATGCTAAGTACTTGGTTACTCACATAATGTTTAACATTGTACATTATATCAACATATCTGGATGCAGAACAGGACAGCGCAGTCGTTTGCAGTTGCTTTCCATGTCACTTTCTCGTCTACATTATTACACCAAGATATTTGTAACTTAAAGCTCTTTCAAAACGATTGCCGTTTACTTTTATTTTGAAGCAATCTACGCTATCATCTTCATCTGTATCTGACGTATACTTTGTTTGGGAAATATTTAGTGAGAAATTGTTTGCAGAAAACCAATCAATTACTTCAGCCATTTCACGGGTTAGGTAGTTTCTTAGTTTTTCCAATACATTGCCACTCTGTACTAAAACCGTATCATCAGTAAAAAGTATGGTTTTCATAACATTGGCATTGGGTGAGTCGTTTATCAAGAGAAAAAGGAGATCACCATCCGAGATCCCTCTGTTACAGCTTGTTCACGTTACTCTTATATCGGTGAGGTCTTGAACGTGATTTCTGTTTGTAGTGACTTTGTATATGTATTGGTGATTATGTCAACTTTTCGTCAATCTCTAAAGATTCGTTGATCAAAATTAACATCTTTTGGTTAAGAAAGAAAGATTTTGGTTTGTCTCTTGAAACAAAAATGTTTAGGAAGCCGATGCAGCAAGGAAAAAAACGATTCATTTCTTTAGAACACCTCCCCTCTTGATGGGACTCAAAAGCTTCCCGGTGCCGCTGGTTCTGATAGATAAGTTTTCGGTTTTAGAGAATGTTGATCAAGCTGAAAAAGTTGACTTGGTGTAAGTGATATTCGCTTTTGGGTAAATGGAAACAGTAACATTGACTTTGTGAAAACGTTTGCTAATGCGTTCTGTGAATACTGATTTAATATACATTTTTCTGATATCCAAGTTAAATTTCACCATACGCTGTTGAGCTTTATTCTGACCGTATTTTTACTTGTTGCACTGCTAAGTTTAAGAAATTTGTTAAAGTGGAGAAAATGAAAAGTCGAGATGTTAGTTTCTGTTTTTTTTAGTAGAGAATTGGCAGCTTTCGATTTTATAGCAGATATGCATTGGCAATTTTAGGAGTGAAAGTTTCATTTTGACAAAGTCAAGACAAAAACCTTAACAAACAAAAACAAAATCCCACAATACACTTCACTGCGCGTTTGACAAAAAGATAAACTTAAGAGACTCTTATTCCAACATGTATTTTTACATCTCCTGTCAAAGTTTCACTTTTCCTTGCTGCGGGTTTTTCAGTAACTTTCAGCCCATCTTAAAACATTGGAAATTAGCTAATATCTCTATTGATGATCTCCCCATTTCAGTAGAACCCGATTTTTTTTCAGCAGAACCCGATTTGTTGTACCGAATTGGTTCTAGCGATTAGTTCTACTGAAAAGTTGAACGCGAATAGTAAAAAGAAAAATTATATTGTTGAGTATGGACTAAAAGACGCTAAATGACTGTGGATTTAATCCGGAATGTGCAATAAGTCAAAACAGCTTATACTGAAAAACAATTGAGGAAGAAGTCTTTGAATCATTTTGTTTTCATCAATTTTTGCCAATGCACGATAAATTGAAATTTTTGAATAGAACGAATTAAATAATGTTATAAGTAGGGCCACTTTTATGACCTAAAATTGCTAAAACACTTGATAATGTGACTTTATTTTTCAGATAATACGACTTTGTATGACCAAAAAAAGTTTTTCTTTTTTCAATACCTTTGTGGCGCTTCTATGTTACTACATGCTGTTCAACAAAAAAGCGCTTCTCGTGTACAATGCAACATCACACTTGGCAATATAGCTTCTGATTAAATGCAACTGTAAACTTCTCAAAATCTTTACCAATCGCTTTGATCTTTTAGCACTAGACAATTTTACCTTCAGCATTGTGAATTCTGTTTCTAACTTCGCATATTGACAGTTGACACATTCCTTCGTTAAAAGAGACTCAGAACTAGATACAAAAGTGGAACGAAATCTGTCTTGTCACAAAATGCTATATGATGTCATGTGCTGGATTGTCTACGTGCTCGAAAAAAAAACGACATATTTGTTCATACGTTCGCTGTGCAGTGCCTTTATCACATTGCTTACGAAACGTTGATAACGAAAATTTACAATTGTGTGTAGAATAATGTTTCAATCATTAAAGTTTCAGTTTTTGTTGTTCATGTAAAAAGAAGACAGCTTCGCATCGTACCCGTTCCCAAGTGGGTTCAGTTTGAGGCATGCAGCTTAGACCGAGAGATATAGCAGTTTCACCTGATATTTTAAGATTGTTTTAATGGTTTCCTCATTGAATTAGGTTGAAAATTTGCAAAATGTGACTTTATGACCCAACATGGAAAATATGATTTTATAACTTTTGTTATAGATTTTAATGGGGCGCGGTTTTTGTTTCAAAATTCGTTTTATACCTTCCCGAAGCACAGTAAAGGTATGACTTTTAAGACTTTAGATGGCCCTGGTTATAAGATATTCCTGGCTGTACATAAGTACATTTTCGTCCCTCTCCGATTGCTTTGAATTGAAACGTTTTGATTTTAAAGTCACCGCTTCAAGCAAAGGGTTTGGCGATCGGTTCAGATAATTTTCAAAGGCAGTCCTAAATTTTGACTGCTACTGTAGGTGCGGGTTTTCAGCCAAAAAAATATACATTGTTTTGCAAATTTCCCAGGGCAGTGCGGCTGGCATATGAGTGGTATTGCGTTTTTTAAATGTCTGATTTGGTGAAAACAGCTCAAAGTTTTATTTGAGTCTAAACAAAACTTGCATCACTCAAAATTTTTTCACAATTTCTTAAGGGAGATTTCTTTGCGAAAATGTATAAAATGCACAATTTGTCCTCCAACTCTTGGTGACAACATTGGTGGTGCTCTGAAATAATTCAACAAAGCAAGACTAGAACGCTCAGTGAATCACGAAACGTTTGGTTGTTGGCACTGCTTTTGAGCTTTTAGGAATCAATTGGTTTGGTTCAGCAACATACAAATTACTTCAAACAAGTATGTTTTTTTAAGTTCTTCATCCAGTTTGTGTGACTCTTTGACATTAGAATTCATCCGAACCGCTTCTTTATTTAAAGAAAATCTTTAGACCAACTATTTCCATTTTTCAACCCGTGGCCCGCGGACCGCATGCGGCCCAGTCGAAGGTTTTGTGCGGTCCAGTTTTAAGTTTACGCGGTCATATAAGTGGGTTGCATATTGGCAACCTGTACTTATTTTGATATCCTTCAATTTGATATTTTCAATGCAATCGTCCTCAGTTCCACTTCATCACGTCTGGGTGCTGGGTATTTCCACGTGTCAAATGACACAATGTGCAAAACTGATTTTTAGTTTTCTGATTTCTACTCTTGCTGTTCCATTGTCACTGAATGTGCCTACGAGGCTACGACATCACACTCACGGAGTGCTTAAGTGTGCCAAACAATCTTTGCCATTGTAGTTAGCGCTTTCATTGTAGAAATTTAAACTAAAATTTAGTTTGTTAAGATCAAATGCCTTAAGTCAATAAATGTTAGGCCGTCATGAGAATAGTCACATAATTTTTTATTCAGTGAGGAATTTCGGTTGGACATAGCTGGTTTCAACCTTTCCAACCCCATCAGTGGTTTAAACTCGTAAATATCCGAACTCTATGTCAGAAACCAATATTGGAATCACAATTTAACAAACCATGCAAAATGTTATTGTGGCGTTTTTTAAATTGATACTGCATTCTGTGGGGCATAACGTTATTGACTATTATGCAACAAAATTGATTTGATTGAGTATGTGACAAAAATGGTTAACAAAATGGATTATGTAGCAATAGTAGCAAATGCAGCAATTGCTGCCGGCCCCGCGCTTTTGGGGGCCGCGCGGTCCTTTGTGTTAAACGTGGTTTTTACTTCATGCAAGGGTGAATATTAGATTTTACGTGCCTGAGGCAAACTCTGAAGGAAGAGGATCCTATATTTTACACTTGCTATACAGAAGCTGTTTTCACTGAAAGCAAGTTAAAATATTTCATTTTGTCTGGGAATTTGCTTCTGCGTGGAAGTTCCTTTCACGCTGTAAATTGTTTGAAGTTATTTGATTTTAAATTGTTCCTGTCTACACATTAAAAGTTGTTGAGGGGACCCTTTGGGCACATTTGCACATTGTTTTTGCTTTGTTTTGACAGACATATGACCTGCTTCAGAGCGTATACCTCTGGAGTTATTACTAAGATTTTTGACAAAACAATGCAAAAACTAAGTTCGAAACACTGAAAAGAGTGTGGCCTCACGGCATCTCTGACGAGGGGGACCCGAGGCGACCGCCTCGCTCGACTCCCTTAAAATCCACCCTGATTATATGTATAGAATTTTTCAGTCCAAGAAGCCAATGTTTTGCTAAATTTGCCATAAGCAATTAAGAAAAGGTTTTCAATTGTGTGCTTTCGCATTAAACTACTGTTATCTGAAAATGAAAGTATTTTACAGTTATTTGCAACATTATGGGACCACTCAAGTGAGGCCAAATTGCACCTATTTCAAGATAATGCTTAAATGTATTGTAATGAATGGCATCTTTGAAAAATATTTTTATATCACATTCACCTTTTCTGTATGTTGCGCTACCTTTTTTGGTACTTTCAAAATTATTTAGCCAATGATGCTAAACCTGGTAGTTTGCTCCCAGATCTGGGATTTTCCAAGGTTTAATGGGTTTTTCTTCTTAAGATCTGTGCCTTTCAGGATTTAACTGCGTAGTGGTGATTTAAGATAGGGTATGATTGATTAAACTTTTTTTCTCGTCTCATCTTTCTTTATCTTGTTTTATCAAGGTACCTTAGTCTTCAACGTAACTGATGAACAAGCAACTGAAACCGTGTAAGCTGCAAATTTAGCTAGGTGCAATGAGTTCAAGTGACAGAGATACTGATGAAGCAATCCCAAAAAAGGGTTAAGTGGTACACACAGCAATTTTAAGGCAGAGTGGTTGAAAGATGCAGATCTCAAAGGTTAGCTACAGAAGGACAGTGGGAATGAAGATTTAATTATTGTAACATGCTGCCGGATCATCGTCAGCAATGCAAACAAATCCATCTTACTGCGATATATTAATCCCAACAGACACAAACGTTAATTGACAAAGTTACAGTATATTCAATGGCACGTTTTACGACTTACAGATGGCCAGTTGTGGTAGGTAGTAAAAGATTCACCTAATTTTGTGTCAACATGGGATTTTTTTTCAAATCTTGGTTGTGTGAGTCTGTATGGGGTTTTTCAAAAAATTTAATTGGCAGCCCTGGATTTGGCATCTATTTACTAGCCATTGGGTTGTGTACTTGGAGTCTTCGTTTGTAAATGTGGGAAATGATTTTCGCATTTATCTTTCACGGTGACCAACTGCAGTGGAGAACGGAGGGTTCCGAAACTTAGATGGTAGAATCAACAAAGGAACACCATTAGACAAAACAAGCTGAACAGCCTGATTCTAAAGAGTATAGAGTAATGAACTTCTATGTCAAATAGCTACTACCAGTATCATAAGCAAATTTGCTATAGCAAAATCCAAAAAATGCAATCTTATGCAGAAGGTTTGCTGCTTGTGACAATCGACTTCGACGCTTATACTAAGACTACGCTGTCTAGATATAGCAGTGATGAATTTTGTTGATTAGTCTGGAAGAATTATTCACTATCTCTGTACTGTGCTTGTGAGCTGTACAGTGATGTATTTCTTCGTGGTAAAAACATACATACATACATTTTTGGTAAAACAAAGTATGTAACTCATAGTGTCAACCCGCTGCTATTTAGGACCAGGTTTTGCCTACTTACGAAATTCAGTAGGCCTGATCATTGTTTTATTAAAGCGTTTTGAGGGACTGAATAGGTCCTTCAAATTTCTCCAGAGGTCTCTCAAATACAGCAAAATCTTTCTGCATAAACCGCACTGCCAAAATACGCTAACACCTTGCTTTATGACCATCACGGTATTCAGATAACGTAGTGACGGTCTCTCAGAATATCATAACGGTTTCCAAGGTCAAACGTAAAAAAAAACTGTGCCTAATCGTACATGCATATTCACAGAATTTATGATTAACAGTGGTTCACTTGTTCAATTGTATTTTTAACTTAGGCCGGGCTGTTAGTATGCTACAGGCCCGCGCCACCTTAATCCGGCCTTCTCTATGCTATAACAACTGGTAAACGCTTTACTTTCAATCAGTTAATAAAACGATGGAAATTGTCAGTTCGTGCATGTTAAGATTAGTCTCTGACGTTTTTTCCGTGAAAATTGACAAATTTTTGTGTTGATTACCAAAACGTTTTGCAAAAGATAGTTAATCTGCGAACTTTCCAATTCACAATTTTTGCCACTCACGCAGCCCGGATTACCATGTAGAAAATAGTAATAGCCAATAGTTTCACAAAAACAGTGCCTACACCGACACGTATTTGTTTAAAACCAGAGAAGCTTCTGATTTTTCTGGGAATCTTTCCTTGCAGCATCTAGAACAGAGTGGTAAAGTTTCAGCAGTTTCTCTGTTATAAGGAGACGCAGCGAGAGAAACCTACAGAAAAGAAGCAATTGTATTCAGCGAGTTTCGAGCACTTTGCATTCTGATGCAAAAGTAGTTAAATCTCACAAGTTCTATTTGAATAGAAAATTTATATTTTGTTAAAGACTAGTTGAACATTTTTGAAGAAACTCACACGTGTGTAGGTACCTTATTCAAGCACAAAAGAACAATTTGTCTTGGTTAGTGCGGGGCACAATATGAAGTCATTGAACATTTTTTCAATAGAAGTTTAACTTTCATTACGGCGTTCGTAGAATAATTTACTGCGCATGTGCAAAACCGTATAATACGCAGTGTGTTCGCCAATGTGTTCACATCATGATAAAAAATTACAAATATTTCATGACTAAAAACAATGTCTGGTCACGTATTTTGATTTGGTGAATTTTTGCAGTGTCATCACTGGGAATTTCATATAAATCGTTCAACAAACTTTGTGCAAAACTTTTTTTGAGTCCCATTGTAGCAATTAACCAATTTTGTCAATGGAATAAATTGGCAAAATTTTTATGAAGGTTATTTCCTAAAATGTGATAATTACTGTACCAGTTTAAAAGTCTGAAGTTTCACTTGGCTGATACAAAATGTTAACAAAGTGCTTACCACATCGAGTCCTTATTTGCCCCACTTTTTTAATTTCTCTGTTGATATTTACAAACATCCTCTTGCGTTTTTCATTTCCTAGATTTAAACCTTTGTAGTCGCATGTTTGAAATAAGGTGCAACCACTTTTTGCAGCTCTTACTGAACAGCTTATATTTGTTGAAATTTTTGTTAAAGAACTAAAATTCATTGAAACCTCATAAAAGCATTTTAATCTTCTCAACTTAAAAAAATTAGTTAGATAGTATCGTGTATGTTCAACCCATGAAGACGGCACAAATCATGATGACCTCATCTGTTCAGTATGGATGCACTTAATTCTATATTCATACAAGATGTCAGCAAATTTCTTTCCAAACCATGTCGTCAAATGACCGTGCTTATTTTGCTACATATCGACGACATTGCAGTTTAGCAAATTTTTACAAGAAAAGTCCAAACTCCGGTCACAAGTTGACTGATAGATGCAGCAACTCAGGCAATGGAAATTGTTGGACACGATGTTGTGATTCAGCGGAAAGGTACTGTAGAACAGTTGTAAAGGTTTTGTTTCCATATAGTCCTATCACAAAAATACTTCATAAACGATTCTTTCTGTGGTCTGAAAAGTAACAGCCACTTCCACTGAAGAACGTAGGTGCAAAATCAATGAGTGGGAGAACATGTCGACCGAAAACTTGCTATCATTTAAACAGAAACCTTTAGTTTTTCTTACTCTTTAATTTTTACCAAAGTTCATTGGGAACGTTACAGACACAGTTAACACATTCATCAATGTGAGAAACTACGTGAAGTAGTAAAACGTTTGAAATGGTTCTGTTCTTGATAATATAAAAATTTAAGAGCACGCGATAAGGTTTATGGCTGTTTCTATTCGTGCCAAAACGTACAAAACTTCATTTGTGATTAAAGTAAAGTAATAACACGAAGGAAACATCGGAAAGTGGATGGTTGAAAGCTGCATTTAAGTTGCAGGTGTGTTGTGTGACGTTGAAGGTAATACATGTAATAAAAAGTAATCTTAAAATTCTTGGAAAATACTCTTGTAGTTATCAAAATTGCGTTTAGCAACTTGTCGACTGGTAAGCAAGTAAGACGTTTAGGTTCAGTGCACGTGCCTTTTTCTGTTGCGAGCTTTTCTATTCGTTGAGTAATTTTCGTCTATCTATTTTCGGATGCTATTACTCAGTTTGTTTTAATAAAAGGGGCTGGACGTTATATGCTGTAAAAGTAAATTGCATTATTTTTTAATTGAAAGCAATGCTTTGTTGTTTATTTCCTTTTAATTTGTGCTTGAGTTTGAAATAGATTCAATTTCATTTAGTTTTTTGAAAATGCGTCAACTTTGAGGTGATACTTTCATTCTGTTCCTTGAATTTGAGCACAACTCAACTAGAGCTAAATATTGGTGAGTTGGATATGAAAAGTCAGTGCTTTCAGCAAAGTGTTGAAGTTCTCTCAGATGGACTTTGCTATGCATAGAATGCAAACAATATATTTGCAGGCAGGAAGTTAGAAGCAAGAAAATAGTGAAAAGTTCCTATCATGAAAACTATTGTTTTTCAATTTATTGTAGAGTTTTTTTGTAACGACATTAACGAAACGTGTAAAGCTGCGTTTCTCAAAGTTACTGGACGTTTAGCTTTTACGTGTATTTTGGTTTGAGGAATTTCACAATATCATTAAAAATCATTCTTTTTTTGTCAATTTCTTTTCAAAATATGCATGTTAGGTTGTGTTTTTTACTTACTGGAGATTTCGTTTTCACGTTCATTAGCATTTCAAGCTTTTAAAAAAGGAACAAATTTAATCTTTGCACAACAATTTGGTATCACGTTTACTTAAATGACATAAAGCTATCAGCTGTCACCACTTTACTTAGTTAAAATAAACAAGTGCAAAATGACCGAGAGACCATCAAATGATCTAACAGTTGAAAGCCTTCGAGTACGAGCATAATAGCGTATACTGTAGACACCGAGCGAATTTCTTTGAGAAAACAAAATGGTGAACCAGTGGCAAGTATAGAAAAATTTTGGAATTCTAAAGATAGTTTAATAGAGAGATTGCACATCAGTTTAATAGAGAGATTGCACATCAATCAATGATACATTTGTTGCAAAGTATTGATGATTGATTGAGCCTGCCTAGAATAAGTTAGCAACCATTGATAAGTAATTGTGTTTGTGATTACGTGGTGAGTGTCACGACAGAGCCTAGCGACGAACGAAACCTTACACCAGGCTTTATTCAATTAAGAACACCAGCACGCATCAACATCTGCAGCGCAACACAACAACCGCCTGGTACGAAACTAGAAACAATCTGACATCGACGTGCGATACAAACGACCAGGCAAAGCAATGCAATTCAACGCGGCACGTAATCAATAAGCGGACTAATCAGTGCAGGTGCAGGCAACCGCTGGCATCGAAACCGTCACACTCTCCCCCCGTTTAAATTATACG
>Ga0210059_1015236_pt1 | contig 11258 bp, 4 predicted proteins | sample Ectturendosymbi2_FD_188042 | JGI IMG/M metagenome (GOLD analysis project Ga0210059, IMG submission 188042) | Ecteinascidia turbinata endosymbiont from Florida, USA - Sample 2 (SPAdes) (version 2) | ecosystem: Host-associated > Tunicates > Ascidians > Unclassified | place: Key West, Florida... | reverse complement strand
TAGTTCACTTTGTCCGAAACCATTGTCTTTATATTGTCTGCCAAAGGCGTACGCAAGTGGGAGTTGGGGTTAACCCCCCACTTTAGTTTGATATGTTACAAAAACGTTATTACCTGCGAAAAGGAGATTAATTGTTTTCGCATACTTTTTGCTTGTTAATTTGTCAACTTAATGCAAAAATTGTAGTTGTAAATGCTCTGACATAGTGATGAGTGTGTTTTGCTCTCCTGTTTGAACGCTCATCCTGATATTTTTGCAGTTATAAACTGCTGTGTCGTAGCGTTGAGTGTGTTTTCCTCCGATATCCTAACTTGGAGCGCTGATGTTTTAGTTTATATTCAGTGCTAAGGGCGTACGCAAGTGGGGTATTGGATTAAAAAAAACCCTTCAGCTTGATTTTTTACAAAAACTTTATTACCTGCACAAAGGAGATTACTTGTTTTCGCATATATTTTGCTTGTTAATTTGTCGACTTATTGCAAATGTCACGGAATAAATTTGCATGCAAATTTCAAGCAATCTTGTAAATGGGCCAAAAATTAATAATTAGGTTTCAGTAGGAATCTGGGTTATCGTCTGGGTACAAAAACCATCTCACCACTTTTTGCAGACCTTTCGTCTACTAGGCTATGCATGTTTAAGATTGTGTTTGGCGATAGTTCACTTTATCCGAAAAATTGCATTTATTTTGTCTGCTAAGGCTAATCAGCGCAAGCGCTGACAGCATTGGCTGCATTAGGCCTACCAATTTCTGTAGCACAAAACTGTTTCACGAGCTCAAGAACAGCAGTTGTTAACATAGAAGCATCCATTTATTGTGTCTCAGCAGGAAAAAAGGAAAACTAAAAGTGTGCTGGATTTCTAAAAATAACAGCAAAATAGAAAGTTTTCTTGCGTACTTTTTGCGCATTCTCAATTCTTGTGTAGTTTAGCAAGATTCGATTTTTCAAACCGGGGTGTGCGCCAGCCAGTCCACCAGCAGTAACTCTATGCTCGACTGCTCATATTCGACAAGACATTAGCGCAGCCTCATTTTTCCGCTGTAAATTGCTCTGACGAATTGATGAGTGTGTTGTACTTCCTTGTTTTAACGCACCGCCTGATATTTTTGCAGTTACGAACTGTGTATCGTAGCGCTGGGTGTATTTTCCTCCGATAGCCTAACTTGGAGCGCTAATAGGTTATATTCAATGCAATGACACATAAAATAAGGAGAGTGGATGTATAGAAAAACGTGCATATTATGTCAACGAACTTCGCTAAAACGTTGGTTTGGAAACAAGACTATGACGTCAAATTGTGACGTCACAAACAGCGCACAGCAAATACAAATGACTACCCTATGCCACTGAATGAAACCCCCCTCATGAAAATTTTCTGCGTACGCCACTGAAGACAACCCTGTCCTATCACTCTCGTTTCTGGGGAAAACTTCTATGGTGATTGCAGGCGGTCCTATTTGTGCTAAATAGTCCAGGGTAGTCCCCAACATTCCGACTCATGACACCTGGCTAAGTAGCATCATTTGTTCATCCAAATTTTGAGTGTTCTTGCTTACATGCCTCGTCACATCCGACGAGGTTCCTTTGTTAGAATCAACACTTTCGAAACGACTTGTATCACTTCCGGTACATAAACTTCTACTTTGACTATCTGGCGTAACATGACCAGGCTAGCTGTCTACGCTGTCGTCATCTTCAACGTGGTGTCGCATTGAGGGTATACTCTCAGTGGGTAAAATACTTGTCAAACTCACCTTTCTTTTTTATGTTTCGGTCTGTTTTTGCTTTAGCTTTAGGCCTTATTATGCTGCCACCTAATATTTTTGGTCCATGTCTCATGGTCTTTGGTTCATAATATTTAGTTATAGTTGCAGACAAAACATATTCTTAAATAAATAGCCCAAATTCGACTGTTTAAAGCCAAAAACAAAACACCTGCCTATCACTATATACTTTAGACGTGGAAAATGGTTACAGTGAAAACTACTTAATTGAACACCGATTTTAAAAGTAAAAACCGCTGATTAGAGCAGCTTATGAATATTACGGAGAAGGGTTTAAATTTTTTTTCTCTATTAACACTAAAGAAACTCGTATGAAATGATTGTAGATCTCCCAATAAGTTTAAACCTACTTTTTAATTTTTCAAAAGAAGCAAGTAGGCTACTGTAGTAGCCTCAAACTTCTACGAAAGTTATTCCATTTTTCAAACTTTTTGCAACTTTCAGTTGCAAACTTTTTAATTTTCTGTTATATTTCAAGAAACCATTATTTTAGCACCTGAAATAGACATTCATAGTTAAAACTAGGTGTATTTCAAACGTTTTTGCCAATAATCTCAAATGGTTACCTCTGATGGTTGGTTGCCTCATCAAATTTTTCCTAGAGGGAAAATGAACAACGCTATTAAAACACTAAGCAGCGCACATTTGCAGTTACGAAGTAAGCGTTACCCTCAGAAGACAAGTGATATTAACTATTGAAATATCAACATTTTACAACTATCGAACCGCATTTTGCAGCAACTATTGAAACCTGACCTGCCAGTCACGAAACGCTTTTATAAATGAAACACAAAACAGCTTCAAAACTCAACCCTTTTCTGCCTTAACGAGGTGCTAGTGAAAAAACTTAGCTACATATTACTGAAGACAATCAGCATTCTTGCTACAGAATTTTGATGATAAGGGCGTTAAAAACCGCGGAGTACGCTTGGATTTTCGTTGGCAACGGATCCCACGCTTACAAAATACTGTGGGCCCTCGCAGACTTTTCGCTTTGACCTTGCTGACTGCAAAGATATTTTGAGAGACCACAACTGTTCATCTGAATACCGAGATGATTGCAAAGCAAAGTTTTGGTGTACTTTGATGGTGATACTAAAGCGAGTTTATACTGCACTTTAAGAGACCGTTGGAAAAATGCGAGAACCGTTTTGGTCTCTCAAAGCGACTTGAAAAACACAGGGTCCGGCGCCGGCACTATACACAAGCAGCTTCGATAGCAAGTGTAAGTAAGTTTTGGTAAGTAGACGGAGCGCGGGGCCCCCTTTGCCGCGGGGCCCGATTAGAAGAAATCGGTCAAATCGGCTTAAAACCGGCCCTGGGCATCAGTGATTAGATATATCCTAACATTCATACCAGTCTCTTGTATCTGAAAACTTCATCACTCGCAATATCGTCTGCAGAAACTATCTCACAGAAAACATATTTAACTAAGTTTCAAAAATCTAGATAATTGATTTGATGAATTTATTAAAACAAGACGAAAAGTTAGGCAGATTTACTAGTAGCCTATATACAGGGCTACCATACCGTCCTTATTTCTAAGATTTGTCCTTATTTTGCAGTGCTACGTCTTAGAAAATATTACTGTCCTTATTTGTGACTTGCGCCTTATTTTTTCTCATTTTCTGTAGTATAACAATTTTAAATACAAGCAATATCTGACAGACATACAGACCGTTACTATCTCATCGTAAACATTTTGTAATCACGATTTTGTGACATCGTGATAGTAGTATAATCTTGCAGCACAGGGACGTAACGCATTATCAGGCATTGTTAGCACGTAAGCTGTCTGCTCTGGCTAGAATTTTTGGGAAAGCTGGTTTTGTAGCGAAGGTTTAGCGTTTAATTGATCCAAGAAATAAGCAAGCGAAAAAAACATTTTCCGTGATGATAAAAAGAAGGAAGTCGAGAATAAGACATTTCTGAAGCACATGGTTCCTGGACATAATGGGCAAACATACAATCTGACATTAGTCGTTCAAATAGAAAGAATTGTTTTCGTTTTATGTAATAAAATGAAATTTTGCTCAGCCGTTTATATTTTTGGTTCTGGAGCGATGGTAGCCCTATCTATATATCTGCCACACTGAAGCCATGACTGCACTAGTTGAGTACGGATCGAGATGTTCGTATAAAGATACTAATTTTTACTCTATCCTGATCGTTCGTTCAGCATCTTGATTACAACTGAAAAGTTCTCATTTTCGGAAATGTTACGAAGAGAACTTAATCTGTGACCGTTTGGGTTGAACGAGCACGATGACATCATCGAATCAAATTTCATGAAAATTGCCTCCCCGAAATGAAGAGCTGCTTGCGCACCTGGCTGCCAGAGATAGTCATACACTATGTTCGATCATTTGAAGTATGGCACTGCAATGCATTTTACCGTAACTCCAATAACATAAAAACATAGCTAGTGTGGATAGATATTTGCAAAGTTTAGTAAATTCAGCATTGGATACTTATAGTACGGCTGTAAAGACATTAGTGTCGTTTTCGACACATCGGTGAACGACGGGGTAGAAAAATGGTGGTAAACCTAGTGTTAAGTTTAGCAAAGCAATTGCACCATCTGAACACCTGCTTTTGCCAAAGGTTTGTTGCAACCCTACATACCAATCCAGTTGTGTACTAAGTTTACATTATCGGGCACGCGTGACTGAGTTTTCTGGCACCTGAAAAGTCATAGCCGAGTTACGCAGTCGGCTGTCACTACACAGTCCACTTGGAAACGGTAGACCCAGGCACTCTGTGGGAACATATTATGCAACAGAGCTGTAAATTGGCTTCGTTCCGAAGTCCGAACCCGGCCCGAGTCCCTGAATCCGCCCAAGCCCGATATATAAGTTTTGAAGCCCAATTTAGGCCCAAAAGTTATATTTACCGAATCAGCCAAGATATTCACAACTGCGGGTATTGGTGGCGTAGCAAACTAATTATGACTAAATAATTCACAATTTAATAGGTTTTTCTTGAAGATTACTCGATTGTTTCAACAGTAACTGGCGACAAAAGTGTCCGTCGTTGCGTAATAATTTTATATGCAGGCCCGAAATCGGCCCGCAACATTTTGACGAAGCCCAAACCCGGCCCTAAACGCCCGGCCCACTAACAACTCTGTTATGAAATGTACTCAAATAGCTTGCCTTAAATCATCAAGCCAAGGTTTGCTGCAGTCAATGAAAAACAGAACGGCGTGACAGATTGGTCCTAACTGAAGCAGCAATGCTTGGTTTCCCAGCCTTTTTTCCTTTCGCAATGGATACATATTTTACGTCCTGCCTTTGCTGCTGGACGCTTTTTACATACGTCTAGAAATGTGCCGTACATCAATGATCTGCATATTCCGGGCAGAGTAGGCAAGATACTTCTTTCGATCCGAAGCTTTATCATTATAAAACAGTGGTTCTCAAAGTTTTCTGGCCCATGTACCAGCTTTTACAAAAAATATAAGTTGGGCCGCTTTTCTATGCTGACACCTCATGAACCAACTATATTCGAAACTGTATTGCACATAGGCCAGTGAACGTTTTATCAGGGATTTATGGAACTCTCTGTGGACCACCAGAAATTCCAGATGAACCACTAGTGGTCCACCTGGACAAAGTGAAGAATCACTGTTATAAAGCGATCTGTTTTCGGAAAATTACATAGATTGGTTGTTTTCTTTCCCAGCATATTCCTAGTTTATTCGTAAAGAATGAAAAAATCAATTGAAGCTACATTTACCACTCCGAAGAAAATGGTGTGTGGCCGCCACTTGGACATTTAGCTACATAAATAGAGAACACATAATGTCCATACCACCTTTTGAACTGTTGTAATACCTAACTGTTTCTAGTTTTCCGTTTCTTGCAAGTTCTGTAGTCTTGTGTACTGACGAATGCAATTGCTGTTTGGAGCTTGTGTAAGTCATTGAGATGTATAGGTCAAGCAAATACGAGTATATTCGTACATCGGTGTGGAATGTGTGAAACCATTACGCAGTTTGCAAGAAAAGGAAGAATGCTTTGGCCACGCTGAAAACTTTCCATTTGCATCATTGCAAAAAAACATCTGCTTTGTTTCTGCATTTTCGCGGTGCTTTTACATTCTTTGTCTCGTTTTTGCCTAATCTTCGTCTCATTTTTGCAATGTTACAAGGATAGAGTGCTCCGGTTTATCTAAAAACTACAAGCCTACCGCCACATACAGACATATTGCAACATAACGAGGTCTACCAGGGCCTGTCAGCACGACCCTCATGAGAGGTTTCCTGCAAAGCATCCACGCCAGATATTTTACAACAGGTTTACTCTCCTGCCACTGCCAGCAGAAGGATGAAGCTCAGCCTGAAGAAGTGAGTTTGCTTTTGAATCGTTGAAACATACCAAATTATCAGTATTATTGTGCATATAGTGGGAAGAGGTAAATGTGGGTTGCAGAACCTACGGAGAAACCTTGTGTTTTCTATGGCCAATTTGGATGTTTATCCGAATTCGATGGTAATTTCAATCTGTAACCACGTTTGACCCTTGAGGCAACTAAAGTAACGATTTTCCACGTTCTTTCCGGATTCACGTGGCAACATAACGTAAAACAAGGCCAGGCCATTTATAGGTTTTGTGGGTTGAAGATCACAAAATACCCATTTATGTAATCCGCCATTTAGAGAGACGACATATGCAGCAATTATATTAATACGCTTTTAGAAAATATCTCAAAACCATGCAGCAACATTTGAAATACATTATTTCAGCCCTTATGCATGAAAATTAGCACTGAAAAACTGCGTGCAAGCATCAGGATTGCAATAAAACTCCGAGGAAATAAAGGTGTTGATAAACTGCTTCTGAAAATTTTCAGTTACGAAGTTCTCTGCAGTATCAGACAGGCTGCCTACGGCAGCGGTAGACTTGTATCTTTTGGACAGACCGCAAAGAAGATAACTTTTAACTGCAACCATATCTTGTAATGAAATGCTTAGAAACACAACGCGCTCCACCAAAGTTAATCAAGTTTCGGCCTTTCAATGCCGACCATCAGCAAACTTCAAGGAACTAACCCGTGGTAAACAACACTTTTTGTTGTCGCAGCGTAAACTATCTGCACACTGCTAGAGGAAAACGACCTTTGAACGTTGAATCAGCCTCAGCACTGGGCTTAGTGCATGTCTGCAGGTGGAATGAACTGAACCACGAGTTATTGAAAAACGTGATTTGGTATGTTTGAAAATTAGGTAACGTGAGGGTTTCATGGGCCCCGAACCTATTACTCATAACTGAGGGCCTGAGAAACTCCACACCCCATGCTGTCTCTAGGTTCAAGCATGTTTGAAAAAACGAATATTGCCGTACTTTAAATACCACTGGAATTAGGAAATGCATAGAATACCAGAATTCTTTGATATGGCGAAGTACCTTTTACATTAAAAAACATTTGCTTTGGATCTCGTGGACCACAGGTTACCCAATTAGGGTTCCAACTGAAAAGTGTACAGGCTCTTTTCACATGGTAGTTTTAAAAAGACGACCGGATATAATAAAGAAATGTTGTTAATGCTAGATTGATAAAAACCACTGCGAAAAGTTATTTGTATTAACACAACATCCACTCTGAACCTTGCCAAACTAAGCTTATAACTTCAAGTGTTTCAATGTTGTTGAGGTATTGTGGTGAATTTCCTTGTAAAGTGCATTTTTCACATTCTGTAAGTATTAGTTGTTGAATATTTCAATGGAAAACAATACTAAACTTTTGGATGCAGTATTTAAAATTTTTGCAACAAACAAATAATCGTAATGTACATTTTCAAACAGCAATTTTCTAGAATATGAATGAAAATTTCCACTTTTAAAGTTCGTGCATTTCAATGCTCAGGGCGCTTTTCAATAATAAAGTAAATGTAAAAAACATGCAAGTCTAAAACAACTGTTGACAGTGGTTCCCAACCGAGGCGCATCAGAATTTGATCAGGGGGTCCGTTAGACGCAATTAACAAAGTAAAGAAACCCTTAAATCGCTATGAAAAACTTTATAAGGGCGATGCCAGTTTGAAATTTTTCGACAGAGATACCACCGAAAACTTTCGATTGCAAAACCAATGAGTCGCGAGGAGAAAAAGGTAAGGAACCACCGACTTATTATGTATATTATACCCATGTATCTCATCATTTCTTCATTTGCGTTGCTGGAGAATTTCCAAGTTCCAGAGAAAGCCATTAGAAAAATCGTAGAAGAATAACCTTTCTAACAAAATTAACAATTTTATAAAATGTTTTTCCTTCAAAAAACAACATTTCTTTTTAAATACGATTTCGTCATTAACCAAAGCATGTCGATACACTTACACGTCAGCAGGAATTTTTCCGGAGGGATAGGACACATTATGCAATGTCTTTAATGAGAGTTAATGAATACAAAATAGCGTATGCAGCTGATATATGAACTGATAAAGTTATTAGCAGTCTTTCGAGCACATTTACACACGCGCATGACCTTAAAATGTCAGTTATATAAACTTTGCAAAAGTGTTAACAGTTTTTGAAAACATCTGATCTATATTGCTTCCTGATAGTATTTTCTTAGGCTATCAGTCTAATCCGCAAAATAGCTAATATTTAAAATCGTAAAACGCTAATGCTGTTCAATTATTTCAGAAGAGTTTTTTAATTTCACCTGTTTTGCGAGACAGCAACAGAATTGGATGTGAATTTACGCCAGCTAAATTTTAATAACCCCACTTCTTCAAGTAGAAAATCACAATAAAACAAAATTAAACCAACGCCCCAGTCTCTTGATCAGCAATACAGCAGTGGATTGACAGTGGCGTAACTAGAGGTTTGAGCCAGGTTGGGCAAAACTCAGCTAAACGGGGCCCCGCACTAGCGGGGCGCAACTCCCCGGGTGCCAAATCACTATGGGGGCGCCGAATCACTGCAGTGGGCACCGAATGGCTTCGGAGGAGTCCGAAAAGTCCCAACAATGTCGCAAGTACTTTTTCAATACAGCATTATTTGCTTCCGAAAGATCTCAACTTTGAACATGGGGGCGCCAAACTTGCTTCTTGCCCCGTGTGCCATCTAACCTCGTTACGCCCCTGACTGTGTGACCCTTGTTGAAACGGAAATAAGATCAGCGTCCCACTATTTTCTACTCATGTAAGTTGCTAGCGCCATTTTGTTAAGTGCCTAATACCTCAACTTCCCTTACTACGCAGCATTACGTTACCCTCTCACATCCTACAGAAGGGATGTCAAGCCATTCTGAAGACATCTTAAACAGTCTCCCAATTTTTTTGTAACAGCCTCCCAATTTTTTTAATAAATGGGACACTTTCCATTTGTTCCCTGCGGTCGACACCAATTTTCCACCTACGTATAACTTTCCGATTTTAGGAATTTATTTCTACCTGCCCAAGCTATTGAAACATTGAGATCGTAAGGACCTAAGCGGTGCCTGCTTTTTGCTCATTTCTTGAAAAACATTTTTCTTCGGGGTGTGGACAAGATAACGAAAAGCGTTACTGATACATCGTGGGAACAACATCAATTACGTCATCCATACATCGCTTAAAATCAATAGTAATCCTTTCGTTTTATGCGGCCCTTGATGAACAACGTTGTTTACTCACCACAGTTTTAGATTATACTGCAGATAGGCAGATCTCAAAAGAGTGGAGAGAAACGTTTTTTGCTAGTTCGTTGCTGCTAACAACAAAAAATGCATGTAAAAGGAAAAATTAACATCCTTAAGTGAACCATCTGAAGAGGAGAGTGGATCGAAAAGACTCGGAATCGATACTCTTGGTGTATGATTTCACTCAGGCTCGACATCATATGTCTTACTAACGTTTTCTTGTACGAATTTATAGGTAAAGTTGACCATTCACTCTTTTTCCAACAAAACAAATGTAAGCACGTCAAAATGAAAACTTGTTAAAATACAGGGACATCATCAGTGGGGCCACAGTTGGAGCGCATCCAACTGGAACTGGTTTGTGATATTTTTCAGTTTTAGGTCTTCCTCTGAGCGTAGATAGCTTCGTTTTTTCATCGCCGAAAACAACTTATACCTGGCGACGTATCTATTGCAAAACTGCTTGTTAGTCGCAGGGCTTTGGAGCCGGAGCTGGAGCTAGGAGCCGGAGCCAGGCTTTTTCAGAGGAGCTGGAGCCAGAGCTGGAGCTCTTTGTGCAATTCAAGTGGATCTGGAGCCGGAGCTGGAGCCAGTTGTTTGAAAGTTAGCTCCAGCTCCGATTCATTTCCTGAGATGCTACTGTTATTGGCGCATTTCACATAACTTAACAGCTACACTTCACAAAACTGAAAAATTGATGCCTTTCTGGTGTCACCTTTTCTAACTTAGCATGTGCTTAGGAATCTGGATATCAGTGCAGGCTCATGTTCATAGCTGTAACAGGCAGTACACAGTCTAATCCAGTTTATAGTTTCCAGGCATTTACGGTACTATAGTTTCCAGCTTATAGTTGCATATTGTGATAAAGGAAGTTAAGTACAGTAGTTCATTTTGTATTTAGTTTATACGGTACTTTGTTTTATTGATTTCTAGTAGGCTACTGGTACATTATCATTAGATCTTCTATACGGGTGCTGAACCAAACATTTGAATTTGAGGCTAAATTTTAGTTGGTTTTACTATTGCACTAAATATGAGTAGAGAAACTAAGAAATGTACTGTTGCCAGTCATTTCCAGAAAGTGGATGGAGAGGGTTATGTTTGTCAAATCGAAAAAAATGCCGATGTTTGTAGAGCCAAATTAGGATCAAAACTTTTCAATCTGAAACGTCACATTGAAAGGCATCACCCTGACATTTTCAAGTCTATTGTTGAAGAAGAACAAGCAAAGAAACAAGCAGTTGCTCAAAAAGGCAGTACAAGCAAGCAACAGACGCTTTCAAAATACTTTCAGAGTGAAAATGGTAATGGTAATGGTTTATTGTTTCATATGACTCAGCCAATAAGCAGAAGCACCATAAAAGCCATCGCATGCAGTAAACCAAACATTAGTGAACATTAGAGCAAATGAGAATACAATGGCACAATAGCTGATCAGTGTAAACAAAGAGGGGCGCTGTGTCACAAAGGACTGGCGAAAGACCGTGGCGGTCATCTGGTCAACCAACCCCGTTTATCACTTTTTGTCAAGTGATTGAGAAACAACAGTTGCAGATCAAATAGGCATAATGAAAAGAAAACAGAAAAACGAATGAACGCAGAACATGGTGAAGAAAATGTACAGGTGAAAGCGCATGCCTATGTACAGAGATGAGTGGATCGAATTTAAGTAAAGGACTTTGGTGTGGGTAGAGTATTTTTAGCAATACAAAGAAATTAGAATAATGGTAATATAAAAAGTAAAAAAGTTACAAAAACTTATTAGTGAGGTACGAAAGAAAACAAGGCAAAATAGAAAAAAAACAAAAGGTGTACTTCATGCCGAAAAGCATAGAATGTGCACACA
>Ga0210059_1015235_pt1 | contig 11258 bp, 6 predicted proteins | sample Ectturendosymbi2_FD_188042 | JGI IMG/M metagenome (GOLD analysis project Ga0210059, IMG submission 188042) | Ecteinascidia turbinata endosymbiont from Florida, USA - Sample 2 (SPAdes) (version 2) | ecosystem: Host-associated > Tunicates > Ascidians > Unclassified | place: Key West, Florida... | reverse complement strand
TGACGTCAGTCAATTTGTTAAGATGTTATGATTTATGAGCTTGTATTACGAAATTTTGATTGTAGTCTTGAGTTTGTTTTTTCTCTGCTGTTACTTCAGCCTTTCAACTTTTCACCTGTAAGCTTTGCTTGTAATTTTCAGGACTGAGGATGCGTAATTTTACGTGAAATCGATTTCCTATAAAAAACTTGCTGATCGATTCCTTGCTTACACCCATCGTGGAAAGTGCATACTTGAATAGAGATATGTGAAAGTTTGAATCATCGCAGAAAGACGAAAGCAGTTGGCAGTCGACTGATTCCTCAAAAGCATACAGAAACACTAGTGCTTTTAAGTGTCTTCGAGAGTTTGTAACTTAATATCCTTTGCGAGCTCATCGATGCTTAGCTGTGAAAGGATTTCTTTCTATAGGCAGTTGTCTGAACTAGGATTTTGTTTTATGTGGAAGGGCCTAATTGCGGAAACTTATGACGTAATATTTAACATATTTCAGTATCAAAATTACAAATTTATTTGTGCCATTCAGTTATCGTATTGTATCAAGATGTGTCAGCTTAGTGGCTTGAAATTTTCATAAAAGAAACGTATAGCGAATCTAAGCACTTATGCATAGTTGGTGCATCTTCGACAATCGACAGCAATTCACTGTCCAGTATAGTTGTGAAAGCATGTTTAGCCATAAATCCAGACAGTTTATCCTTTCTTGCCGCCCCTTATAAAACTTATGCATCACCCAGATTAGAAATACCTGATCTTGGGTATAATGTAACCAAATAAAAAGGCATAGGTAATACCAAGGTTGTCAGCACTTTTGCAAATTGTTTTGACTTAAAAAGATTTGATGTAGACGTGGGTGAAGGGCCTTGAGAATGGGCTGAGGATTTGGTTCATTAGACCTTCATATTTACTTTGTCTTTCAAAGCACGGAGACTGTATTTGGGTACAGGTACTTTGCCAGTGGGTCCGTCCACAAATAATTACATTCCACTAATGCCGTAAAGTCTTAACTTTTTTTCTATTAAGCCACCTTTCCCTAATACCATATTAATATAACGTCACAACTCGCTATCCAATCTCCCAAAACCAGTGGTTCCGCAGCATTTTATTGCCCATGTCCCAACTATTCACCTTTAAGATCCTAATTGCCCCATGTCGTGATATATAAATCTTATGATTTAAAAAGTAACTCCGTTTCAGATAAGCAGCTTAAAACGACAATACCTCGGTTTGAACAAGCTATCAAAGGCATAGCAAAGGACATAGCATTCACGAATAAGAATGAAATAAAAAGTTAAATTCGAAAAATTTGGACACAGACCTCGTCAGTAAGTCTCAGTGTAGCTTCAAAAATCAAATTCCCCCCTACGCCCTATTTTGGCAACCACTGCCCTAAACGATTTAAAACATTCTGTCTGACTTGGAAAAATTGAATCGTTTCTTTTGTATTTCTTCATTTATATTTCTTTCGCTGGTTTTGCGCTTGAGTCATTAATTTATGAAACTAGTGCATATATCAGCTGGATGTATAATTTTCCATAAGCCACAATCGGGAAACGTGACACGAAAATCAGAAAAAAACTTACACAGGGAATATAATTAGAGTGCTGCACGCTCTCGGTTTAGGCCAGTACTTCTCAACCAGTGGGCCATATTGTGCAGTTTTGAAATGGGCCTTGGAGCGAGGTGAAAAACATGTTGTAATACATTTATGTAGACATCTAACGTGCTATGATCGTGTTATGATCCTTACAGCATAGCTTCATCAAAAACATTGAATTCGTTCTGCTTCTCTTCAATAGATCAACATAACAAATGCACCTGATACGCGCACTTTCTTTAAAACGCTCCAAGAACTGATAAACTGTTTGTTTATGTTCAAAAGCATTTTGCATTTTTTATTGAATTGCATATAGGAATAAATCGCTGCTTTAGAATCATGTGTTTGTTTTTACTTCCAAACGTGTAGCCTATTCTTACAAGATATTTGGCCACGCAATTACCAAAGGTTATTTGGGCCACATAAAAAAAAGGGTTGAGAAACACTGATTTAGGTTATTGTGCGATATGGGTTGAGCTCAACAAAGAAAAAACAAGTTGCAGAACCAGCCAACTGGACAAATAATGATAAAAGTCTGCGCGCAACTGTTGTAAAAGTAAAAACGACACCAACGTTTCAGCCAACTGACAGCAGGCTTTCATCAGGGCAAATGGCGACTCGAGCAGGGAAGCATTGAAATCCTCTACACGCGTGTGATTGGATGACGTGGTGATAACACTGATTACGTTGAAGAGGCACATTAGATAAGGGAGAACAGATAAAACGGAATAAAATAACAGCAAGGTAAAATAAGATAAAATGTAAAATGGAGATAAAATAACAGCAATAAAAACAAACTGTGCGTTGAGTCTAAAAAACGAATCAAAACATAATATCATACAAAATCAGTCACAGCCTCTACAACATAAAAAAGCAGACCATCCTCTACAACATAAAAAAGCGGTTATTAAAATATTGCTATGCAGAGCAGATGATCTCCAGTGAAGCCAACTACAAAGAAGAGATCAATCGCGTTCAACTAGCACTCAAGAACAATGCTTATCCGTCTGCATTGACGACTCTATCACAAATTTCGAACAACACCAAGAAAACGACAGCGAACCGATCCTCAGTGGTACTACCATGTTATCGTGGACTATCGGAAAAGCTGCAAAGATGCCTAAGTGATCACAAAATCAAAGCGTTTTTTAAACCGATGCGAACAATTGGCGACAAACTTCGAAATGGAAAAGATCCTGTCAACCCTTTTGAACGTCAAGGCGCGGTATACTGCGTACCGTGTGGTAATTGCGACCAAAAGTAGTTCGGAGAAACAAAAAGGTCATTCAACACACGTGAAAAAGAGCACATTAACTATATAAAACACTTTCATCCAGAAAAGAGTGCTCTTGCTAAACACATTAGAATTGGATCACCGAATGAACTGGTCAAAAACTCAGATTGTTGCTTTTGAGAACGATTTTAGAAAAAGACGTTTTATTGAATCATTTTTTATTAATTCCACGCCCAACGTCATTAACGAAAAAAGTTCAGACCTTTTCCCAAATATCTATAAGGCGACATTTGGCTGTGACTGACTTGATATGATATTATATTTCGATTCGTTTTTTAGACTCAACGCACAGTTTGTTTTTATTGCTGTTATTTTATCTCCATTTTATCTTGTTATCTTATTTTACCTTGCTGTTATTTTATTCCGCTTTATCTGTTCTCCCTTATCTAATGTACCTCTTGAACGTAATCAGTGTTATCACCAGGTCATCCAATCACACGCGTGTAGAGGATTTCAGTGCTTCCCTGCTCGAGTCGCCATTTGCCCTGATGAAAGCCTGCTGTCAGTTGGCTGAAACGTTGGTGTCGTTTTTACTTTTACAACAGTTGAGCGCAGACTTTTTTAAAGAAAAAAACAAGTTAAAAATACACTCATAAATTTGAGGAGATGTGGATTAATAAGATCATGTTATACCACTACTAATTATTATCGGCGCGTGATTGAAAGCTAACCATAGATAAAAGTTTCCAACAAAAACTTGCATATAAATAATAACGCCTTTCCTTTAAAAATAACGATATATTTTTTTGCAAAACATGCTGCTGGAACAACTTGCTGAAAAGTATTTTTATTATAAAGATACTTTTAAACCTTCAATGTGAAGGTTTCGAAATTGAAAAGCGACACCTGCGACATGATTTTTTCTTATGTTTGTCAGTAACCGAGTTGTGCCACTTTTCGATACAAACCGCTAATTTAATCATAGCCTTGTCAAGGTTAGTTTTCGTTGTCAATCATTCAGCATCATTAGAAATCACAAAAACCCACAGATAAGGAGGAGCTTATGTATGCAGAATGTTAGGAAATTGTTGCGTTTAGATAAGAAAGGCAGTATTGCTGTAAGTCTTACGGTGTTAAACTCATTTAGCAACGAACTTGGGTAATGAAGGTATCGTTCAACATGTTTCTGAAATAAGATTTCAAGCATTTGCTGCTTCAAGGCAAGAAATTTATTGTATTGAGGCTGAAAGACTTAAACGATTTTGTGACGTCGCGATATCTGTTAATCCACCCTCGTCACCAAACTTTACAAAAATTGGAATTCTCAACACCACCTCAGAATTTTAATGTTAATACTATGGACGACCCTGTCAGAATCGAAAAGATACAGAAACACTGCAACCGGCACTGGCGTCTATTTTTGGTCTAAAGACACCCCTGGTTTCTTCTGACTTCGGTTGCTTCTTTGCACGTCATTCCTGTACAAACCTCCTAGCGGCCAAGGTGTGTCCTACCTAACGTCTCCCGTCAAGTGGTTGCGGTTATGAGCTGCGATGCTGGAACGTATTAAAAGACTTTTCAATCTGAACAATCGTTTCTTAGTCCATCTGCTTCGTGGGCATCCAACGTGAATTGGGATGCGTGCCAAATTTTTTCATACAGTCTAATTCCGTGCCATACAATGTTCAAAAACTGCTAGCATTGTTACGAACTTTCTTATTGCGCAGAAGAACAGAAAATGATCGTGATTACTGTAAGAACAAAATGATTTACAGAAAAACCTTTACCATATGTATGAAGTTAGTAAAGTAGCATGTTGAAGGCTTTGCCAGGATACTAATGTTTAAAAGTAAGAAAATTTTTCTTCAGAAGTAGCATTTCTACCGTTTGGGTTTTACAACTTTTCTCCGAAACACCAAACCCAATTAAGACATAAATTTGCAAAAACCTCCTTAGTTGTAAATCAAACAAAAGCACATTGCAAAAACTTGCAAAAACGTCTTACCGTGGGGAACATCACCATGATCATCTGAACCCTCATGCAAAGCATGAACTGTTTCTTCTATAATCAAAGAGATCCAAGTTGAAAGATTAGCTGCTATGATCAACATTAATCCCATTCTGCGTAATGAAGTTAAAAGTATCAAGGCTTTATTCATTGCTTTTTTTCTGCAGTGACAGGTCCAACGGAGAAATGTTGGTTAGCTGCATTCCCGAATAACCGGCCTCTACTAATAAGATTTTGTGAGTAATGGCTTCACTTTTTCTAGTTCTCGCCGTCTATTACAGAACACAGCGTAAATATTATACTGTAGTCTAGCTGAGGTCCTCACGATAGCCTACCCAAATACCACGACTGGATTATTTTTTACGCATGTGCGTCGTCAAAATGAAATGATAGTTGATTGGTATCGCCTTGACCAGAGTTGTAAACGGCCTCATTGCAAAGTCCGAACCCGGCCAGAGCCTGAACGCGGCTCCAGCCCGACATTAATTTATGTAACTGGATTTAAGCCCGAAAGCCAAATTTACCGAATTAGTCAAGATATGTGCAACTGCGGGTTTAATGGGCGTAGCCAAGTAAACATGACTAAATAATTCACCATTAATGATTTTTGTTGAAGATTTAATCAACTCGATTGCTTCAACAGTAACTGGCGACAAATGTTTTCGTTGTTGCGGCGAAAAAATTTCCTATGCAGGCCCGAAATCGGCCCGAAACATTTTGACAAACTTAAGCCAGAATCGGCCATACCTAAAAAGCCCGGCCCTACTTACAACTCTGGCTTGGACATTTTCCAAAACACGGTGCTAAACCGTTTCAAACAACAACGCTAACTGCTAGGGATCTTTTAGTGGAACGGCAAAGTTGCATGTAGCTATGAAAAACTATGATACGGTAAAGCAAAATAGCTGGTATTGTTCCTCCTATGTGAGATACACGAGGTTCAATAGAAAAGTGAAATATGTGCTATACAAACGGGCGTTATCAGGGAAAACAGAGACTGAGTTATGTTTCGAGGTGCAACGTATTGAGCGCTAAATACCTTCTTTCCAAAAAAGCGATCGATCTTATCAACTTTACCAGAAAAAGTCATTCGAATTTAAATACTGCATCTTTTACAATCTTTTTGCAAATTTTGGTTCGCAACCAGGTTTTTACTAAAGGGTAGGTTTATTGCCTTTTTCCCTGATTCTAATATGCAAAGGAATTTCCTCCGTGATTTTTTCCGTTAGTGAACCCAGTAAGTTTGATTGGGAGATGCTTGCAGGTTTGCGTATATCATATATCATGGTGCTTGGTACTTGTGCTACGGTTTACCTGTTTTATGGCCTGCTTGTGACGGGTCTGTTCAATGTCGATTTTGATTATTAGCGTTTAGGTTTTTGTTCTTCCTTTTTACTCTCTTTCATCTCTTTTTTGTCGTCCGTTTGAATCGTCACTTTGGTGAATTTTTGCCTCAGTTAGTCGTATTTCTCTATCTGAAATTTTGTCGGGAATGTTTGTGCTTCTCTCATGCAAAAGTTTTTGCAGTGCCAAAACGTCGATATTTTGTTCAGTGAATCGATTAGCAAATAAAAATATATGCTTCCCCCACTATTTAACTTCATAGCACATTGAGTATAACTTTGTCGCGGCAGCAAAGTTTAACCTATGAAAAATGCTGGGAACGAACAGAACAATGTACCTATCAGGACAGTAAAGAAATAAAGTCACAGATTTCTTCAACTACTGCCTGGCCCTCTGTTGTTGGAAGAGTTACTTTTACAGCTTTTCTATTTTCACTATTTCTCCAGGCTTATTTCACGTAGATGAACTGTAGATTTACATGTATAACAAAGCGGCACAAAGGCAATTGTGTGAGTCATCCAGCACAATCATTATTATTAATTTTTTGTCAGGTTCTATACTATGATTTCAGAAACCTTGAATGCTACGTTTTGTTATCACGATATGTTAAAATGTGGGAAGGGTATGCAAAGAGGACAGCCACAGCACATTATTACAAACATTTTCAAAACCAAACTGACTTTTGTTGATAATTTTTGAGAGTAAAGCAGTCTTAACTAACATCACGTGGCACAAGCTTGTTCAACGTGGTTTAAGATCTGTTTAAGTTGAAACGTCATCGGTTGCAGTGTATTAACGTTATCAATGTACAATTAAACAAAGGTCCAATGTTTTAGTCATGCTGCCGAAGAAACCATTAAAAGTAGTCGATTCATTTTTCTTGAAGGTACAAACTTGCCACGGCAATTGATAAAACCCTCACACATGGAGCACATCCTGTTAACTACATACGTTAGCACAGAGAAAAGACGCTTGATACGTTTGGTGCGTTTAGTAGCTAGTAACAGCTTTTACACAACAGCCTACGAAGTAGATGCCATCTGAGAAATCCACAAAATCTACCTACAAACTTTATTTGCAACTTCATGTTTATGTTTAAATTAGATTATATCCTGGGGTGTAGTTTCATGCAAATACGATTAAGTTCTATGCAGTATGTAATGATTTCTTCGCTGTATTGAGAAAAAAGGACTACTGCAACGCGTTCTCTTATCTTTTTTCCTCAACAAAAACCCTTTGGGTCCCGCGCGTGCCAAAATTTTTGCGCAAGGATTTTCCCCATCGAACTAGAGAGCTGTGGAAAGCCTCAAAAGATCCAGTGATCCAGTTAGGTTAGTACCTTCGATTAAAAAAATTGGAAGTTTTGGGTTTGAGGTTGTTTGGGAGGCGACATATTAAGTTGGAGTTTAGATTTAGGTTTATTTGATCAAGGTTACCTGACACTGGGCTCCAATCCCAAGGGACAATTTTTTGTTTTGTTTTTAAATGAAAGTAGGCAAATATCGGCATTTTTAGAGCACTTGATTGGCCTTCTAGCGTTTGTGGTTACGAAGTTATGGCCTTAAAACAACAAAATTAATCCCCTAGGGAAAATAATTAACGTTTTTTTATCATAACTTGCCAAGAGCTTTCCACAGCTCTCTAGCTCAATCGGCTGGCGAGTTATGGTTTAGAGTGTTGGGAAAAATCCTTGCGCCAAAATTTTGGCGCGCGCTGGTCTTAAAGGGTTGACAGTTCCTACCAAAAAATCTAAATTTTGCTTCACAAAGTTCTTTTAAAAATAACCGTATGTTGGCCAACAAACCAAAACTGGACATTAGTAGGTGCTACTATAGCGTGAGATCCAAGGGCGTACGCAAGGAGGGGGATTTGGGGTTAAACCCTCCCTTGAGCTTGGCATTTTACAAAAAGTTTATTGCCTACGCAAAGGAGATCTATTGTTTTCCCATACTTTTTGCTTGTTAATTTGTCGACTTAACGAAATTGCCACGGATTGAATTTGCATGCAAATTAAGGTACATGGTGAATGGGTCAAAAAGTAATGATTGGGTTTCGGTGGGAATCTGCGTTAGCGTCTGCGTCCAGAAACGTTCTCATCACTTTTTGCAGACCTTTCGTCCACTACGCATGTTTAAGATTGTGTTCCGCGATAGTTCACTTAATTTAAAAAATTGCCTGTATTTTGTCTGCTAAGGCTGATCAGCGCAAGCGCTGACCCCACTTGGTACATCACCAATTTCTGTACCGTGAAAGAACTGTTGCACGAGCTCAAAAACTGTAGTTGTTAACACAGAAGCATTCAGGCATTTGATAATGTCTCAGCAGGGAAAAAGGCAAACTAAACGTTTGCTGGACTTCTATATATAACAAAAAATTAACTTTTCTTGCGTACTTTATGCGCATTCTCAACTCTTGTGTAGTTTGGCAAGAGTCGATCTTGCAAACCGGGGTGTGCGTCAGCCAGTCCAGCAACCGCACTTTTTCTGTGCTCGACTGTTCGTATTCGACAAGACATTTGCGCAGCCTCGTTTTGCAGTTGTAAATTGCTCTGACGAATTGATGAGTGTGTTTTACTCAACGATTTCAACGCGCAGCCTGATATTTTTGCAGTTATGAACTACTGTGTCGTAGCGTTGAGTTTATTTTCCTCCGATAGCATAACTTGCAGCGCTGATGGTTCATATTCAGTGCAAATGACACATAAAAGGAGGGGAGTGGATGTAGAAAAATATGCATATTATGTCAACAAACTTCGCCAAAACCTTGGTTTGGAAACATGACTATGTTGTCAAATTGTGACGTCACAAACAGCGCACACCAAACACAAATGACCATATGCCACTGAACGATCTCCCATGAAAATTTTCTGCGTACGCCACTGGTGAGATCTACCTCCCAATAGTACTATAACGTGAGATCTACCGCTGCATTACAGGAAGAAAGGTAAAATAAACATGTCATCATCATCACCTTCCAGCAAAAATCTCCTTATTCGATGTTAACAATTTTAGGCCGAGGAGGAATTTGATTTAGGAGCTCTATTTGCTTCCATTTATATGGGCAGGTCACGTGGGTAGGTAACGTCACATGTGTTAAAGGAAATTGACCAATGAGTTCACTCGGCATGTTTGAATGTTGAATGACCTCAGGCTGCACTTGAACAGCCAACATATGGCGGTAGACCTCACGCTATATAGTAGCATCGATTAGTATATCTCTAGTATAAAAAAAACGTTCTAAACGTACTGTAAATGAAATAATAATATGTATACACCGACCAAGCATGTGCAAAGTTGTCCTTTTTGTGCTATAAAAATTATACAATCAAAACGTGCTTAACTGTATGTCCTCTTTAACAGTTTTTAGTTCAATACCACTGCCTAAGGTTCGATAAAGGAATAAGGTGTGTATTTTGGTATCGATTTCAAACCAGCTATGCAGCAAAGATACACTAATGAGTAAAGCTGAGAGCATACCCAGTGTATGGTGTTCAAGTCAGGGCGGGTGAATCTGTTGGAAAAGTGCTAGGTGGCTGTTCGTTGTAACTCCTTATTGTTTTTGCTCTGTTTGCCAACTGCTATAACTTTTTTCGAAGCACTAACTTACCTGGAACCGGCGGAGCTGTTTCTTATGTACACCTTAGAGAACCTGTAGAGGTATTTGACTTCACTTATTATAAAAGCAGCATTGAAAAAGGAAACAGCTACAAGAAGTTGGCTATCTGGACAAGTGGGTGATGCAGTCAGAAGTCCAGAAAGAAACTCCAGGCCATCTTTGAGAACAATTGCAAGACCAAAAAGAGAAATCACACCTGTTGCAAACAAAGCTCGGATCTTTGAAGTGCATACGAAAAGGACACTAAAACTACCGAAAAACAAGGAAAAGATTCCAGTAACCAAACCAGCTGCACAATACTACATAAAACTTACCTTTCAGCCATCGATTGCTGCTCCTGTGACTCTTTGAGAACTTTACTTGATTAGTTCGTTTAAAAGTTCCTTTGAAGTTATAATATGTGAGCATCAAAAAGCAAACGACGTCTAAAGCCAACATATATTGAACTTCAACATTCTTGCCGAACTGAAATTAATTTGAAGCAATTATAAAAACGTACAATCATTTGGAATGTTTTTCACCGAAAAGAAATGAATTAAAACGTTGTTAGGTCACTGTCTATGGAAATAAATCCTTTCTCAGCAAAGAATCAGACACTTTAAGATCTTATAGAGTATATATTTCGCCTACGATGTAGGCATCATCAGCTCTGCGATGTGCATGAAGTATAAATAGAAAAAACATTGTTAGGGAGTATACTAATACATGCTGCAAACACTTGAGAAAATTTAGCTATCTTAGACAGATTGGTTTCTTGCAATTCTTTTTTCCAGACCTCTAGAACCGTATTTATTCGATTGTAAGCCGCGGCTTACAAAGTTTTTTTTCATCATTTCGTGCGGCTTACAATCAAGTGTGGCTTACAATCGAGGGCGGCTTACATTTTTTCTTTAGCTTATCGGAAGTTCTAGATGACGCCCAGTCTTTTCTTGGCTACGTTTTGTTGACCAAATTCTGTTTTCGCATTATCTTTCCACTCTTCAGCATCACGTCCACATCCATCACAAGAGGGATTATGAGGAACAGAAAGCAGTTGTAGTGGTGTTATTATGTCAGCATCATTACAAGGGTTGTTAATTAAACGCGAAAACATGCTACACGAAAGTATCTCAGAGGCTTAGGCAATAATCTATGTTCAAGTACGGTTTACAATCAAGGGCGGCTTACATTAATTTTTTAACACCATTTCGTGCGGGTTATAATCAAGGGTGGCTTCCAATTAAGGGCGGCTAATAATCGAATAAATATGGTATGCACAAATTGAAAATGTAATTCGAATTTTGCTGCAGAGTAATTTGTAGAAATGACTTAGGCCTGCGCCTTTCAAATAAACATTGATTAAAACTTGCAGTAATCACAAATAAAGCTGGCGTTAGCGCACTTATATAAGTACTAGGTGTGCACCAAAAGAAAGTTTTTTAAGGAACCTCCTTGACTAAGAAGGCTAAAAGTACAGACAT
>Ga0210059_1015234_pt1 | contig 11259 bp, 10 predicted proteins | sample Ectturendosymbi2_FD_188042 | JGI IMG/M metagenome (GOLD analysis project Ga0210059, IMG submission 188042) | Ecteinascidia turbinata endosymbiont from Florida, USA - Sample 2 (SPAdes) (version 2) | ecosystem: Host-associated > Tunicates > Ascidians > Unclassified | place: Key West, Florida... | reverse complement strand
GCTGTGCTCACTTTCCCGGGAGCTCATTCGATCACTCAAGCAGTTGGTGATTCAGCAGTAATTGTGTCACGTGACCAGGAAAGTGAGCTGATGAGCTCACTTAAAGCGCCATGCAAAAAGCCCTAGTGACTGGTAATAACGGTAAGCTTCGTAGTTTTGTACTGTGCAGTGTGAGAAGAAGCATGAATGAAAAAGAATTGCTTCGCCAACGTAGCGCGATTTTCGCGTTGCAGCAGGGCACCCTGGGTAAGATATGCCGGTTTGTCGCCCCCATTTTCGAACCTGAGGCCTTTTCGGAAGTAAATGTTTGTATTGAAGAAGGTATTTGTGACATTGTTGGGATTTTATTGCACTCCTCACAGTGATTTGGCGACCGCATAGTGATTCGGCGCCCGGCGAATCGTGCCACCCATGCCCCCCTCGTTACGCCCCTGCGTAGCAGGAGATATTTCCGTTATGGTGTAGAAAGGGCAAAGCGTTTTGTGAACGTGCATGTGCAGAGCATCGTCAGCAACATAGGAAGGATAAGCAAAGTATCGAGTTGCCCCCCTGGAAAAGTTTCTTTGGACGCCCATGCTTCTGACTTGAATTTTTTTCAAAACTCTGGCATTTTTTGACATGTTTTGGTTGTTTCTTACCTGCAAATACAACAAACAAAAAATCTTTGAATTATAGAAATTTTAATAAACCATTATAGTTTGCAGTATTCAAAGTCTCGAGACCTGAAACCTTCGAGACCGAGATTCGCAAAAATGGGTCTCGAGACGAGTCTCGAGGCCGAGACCAAGTCTCGAGACTCCATCACTGGTAAATATTACCATTCTTTCCTCGGCCGGTGATAACTGCTGGATGCTTTAAGCATAGCAAACATATCATACAGCATGCAGAGTGAACACATTCATTTGTGGTGATTCATCAAAACTTTTCATCTTAATCCATGATTGAAACGTCTGATTGTTAGATGCTTATGACTGACTGTTAGCTGAAACTGAGATTCTAACAGTTGGATGTTGTACTTCCTGCACAACAGAATCGAAAAAACGATTGCATTCATTGCTGCTGGCGTTTGCACTTCCTGGCTGTGTAACAGCAAGAAATTTTTGTTTAGGCTTAGTGTAAAAAACTGCTTTATTCTTGGATGGCTAGCTTTATGTTTTTGCTGTGACATTATCTTCTGAAAATATCCACACGAGAAAGTAACTGTATAAAATTCCGGAAAAGACGTGGCTTGCTAAAAACACCAGACTCAATGGCATTCAAAGCGTTATCTATTACGTAACGTCAGGTATTTTAAGGTGTGTTAGGGACCCGATTCGGGTCCATAGAATTAAAAATGGGGTCCCTAGATTCAGAGAAAATTATCAGTGGGTTCCTAGAATCAGAGAAATCGGGTCTGTACAGGTCCGTAAGAGCTGTCAAATTTATGATTGTTGTGTTGCATGGGATTTCAGAGATGATTATAATAAATAGGCGAGTTGACTGTCTGCACTGCACTTATGTGGTGTGAGGCAAATCGATTTTGGACGTTAATTGAAGCAACAATTCAACTCAGCTAAAACTTTTCGTGGTTGTCCAGATTTAATGTGGAAGTACCAAAGTTATAGTTCCGCACAGGAAATTTATGGGTCCGTTATGAACTTATAAAACGCCTTAAAAATACCTGATCCAGTATATAGTTCTACACCTAGTATATCAGCTCCCGTTTAGAGAATTTTTTCTATAATGCATAACATGTGGTCTGATAACACAAGCAGAATATGAAACCCCTTATCATCTGTAAAATTTTACTGACCTTTTCTGCTGTGACTTTTGCGAGAAAATAAAATCGAGGAAAGACTTGTTGCAGATAGCTACATCCTGCAAGTAAGATATGAACCACATTTACCTGATAGGCTCGTTGTTCTAAACCAGTGGTTCTCAAACGTTTTGAGATCGCGTACCACCTGATGTTTTTTTAATGTTCGAGTGTACACCCCTAGTTTCAGAAGAACGTAATTTGCTCAAAATGTACTTAAGATTAATATAGCAAATAAACGAATTAGCAACATTAGCATAACACACGAACGAATTATAACACAGAAATGAATTAACAAAGCTTTTCAATATGACAGGAAAGCTGCTCGCGTACCACCTGAAAAGCCCTCGCGTACCACTAGTGGTACGCGTACCACAGTTTGAGAACCACTGTTCTAAAGCGTCCTGGTTTTTCAGTCACAAAAAAGGGGTGTTGCAACCTCTCCACTGGCGTTGCGCTGAATGTGCGGTTCACCACGAACAGAATGTGCGCGAAGAACAACACCATATATATGTGGCGCGAACAAGCAATAACAGAGTGATTTCGTCGGGTGAACGTTTGTCGTGCACTCGCCTGCGAATCCTGCTAAACACTATCTGCGGAAAATCAGGCTTTAATTAACTAAAGACACCGCTCAATCATGGAGCTGAACAAGCAAGCAATGAAACTCTGAAACAAACACAACAGCGTAACTGATCGAATGCTTCCCAGGGCGGGCAAACTGCACTAAAACACTTTGCAGTATTGCATTACGAAACTGCAAGCGCAACACAACAGCCGCGTTGCTCGACTCATCTCATAAAGTTGCAAATATTACTGTACTTGGGGCCTGAACAGCCTTTTGCGCGGTATTAACGCATAGGTGCAGAGGAAAGCTCCACGCGCGGATTCGCCATTGGCTTGCCGCCACTGCAGCATTCACTGCTGCTGAAGTAGCCGCGTTATAACGGCGCGGAGTAAATGGAGATGCGCGGTCGCAGAACAGTCATGACTCTCCAAACTCCAAAGGGGCTACAAAGCAAGGATAGTGAAACTGCATTACATTAAAATGTCATAAAAATTAACTTCGTCTTTTGTACATGAAAAGCGGAAGTGCTGAATAGCCTTATAATGAATATCACGACCAAAGCAAACGATACAAATGACATATTGCAAACGTTTCGATAACTCCTGTTATCATCATCAGTGCATAGCAATAAAACTGCAGTGATCTTGCTGCAGGTTCTTATTGGTCATTCAGGAGAAAAGTGCTGTAAAAAATGAAAAACGCAAAAGGTTGTTTCGGTAGTGACGTAGTGGCGCGAAGCATACGTAGTCACATGACGCAGCTGGATACGCGCCAATGGTGATGGCGCGTGACGTCACGAGTGAAGCATGACGGTCTTTTCAAGTTAAAAATGCATGGAGGCATCGACGGGATGTTTGCGTTCAGCTCTGGTTTGTGTTCTTGAATCAACAAAGATTCAAGAATCTGCAGCCGTCGCCAGTTGTTGTCACTGCCAATGACCTCAGGGTAGTGAAAGTCAGCCCGATGATCTGGGTTGGCTTGCAAGTGACTGCATACAGAAAAGCTTAGTGACGTTCGATGCTCTTCTATACGATTTATTAAATTGCGTTGCGTTTGCCCGATGTAGGAGGCAACGCATGAGCAAGTAAGCTTGTACACAACGTTAAACCAGTTTAGTAAAGCTTGCCGGTCTTTAACAGAGAACCAGCTTTGAAGCTTTCGAGTACTTTGAAGACAACGTAGCTTCGCGTTCACTACAGCCTTGTGTCCTATAAAGCTGCTGAGTTCCTGTCGTATGTTATTACATATAGAACCCAAATAAACTGCTCTTTGCTCTTGTGTAATAATTTCACTGACGCACTCGCTAATCTTTCCATTTTTAACTTTAAATCATGTGAATCTGTTGTTTTATACACCGTTTTGCTGGAAGTTGCCCGCAAGTTGTCACGTTTTTGTAAAGTGGCCCGCAGGTCAAAATCAGTTGGACCACGTTGTTCTTAAGCATAAATATAAGTTAGATTTTTCCGTAGTACTGCTTTGTGTCATTTGAGCCTAGCACAACGTAGAAAAAAATAAATAAGTACCAATGTAAGGAGTAAGCAACGACGATTACTTTCTTAGGAAATCGCTGCTGCAATTACCTTTGCATGACATTATTTTCATCAGCAGCAGCATTAGCGAACTTCTCATCATGTTGATATAGATACAGTGCTCACTGTAACGTCTGCGTTATGGCTTTTACTTCATTTGGTTTCGCCATTATTTGTTACTAATGAACAGTATGAGAAATCTCAAACATGAAAGAAATGCGATCTGCCAATGTGATTTTGCTGGTTACTGTTCAGTGGATTTGTAACAGGAAGCGAAGCCGATGGAAAGGTAAAACCCAATCTACCAATCGTTTTTTCTTGTGATCTTGCTTGCGATATTTTTCTTTTCTTTCAGAACGTCTAGATAGTCTAGACCATTGCTGGAAACTCGAATGAGCTCATGTTCTTAACATTACTGCATAGATTCATAAAGTGGTTCTTCACAAACCGGCCTTTGAACCAAGAGCAGCCGTTGCTTGCGTTAAATCACCAGAGTGCTTGAGCAAGTGTACTTTCAAATTCGATGTCTGTCGAAAGCAAGCACTGCAATGCGGGCACTTGTACGGCTTCTCGCCAGTGTGGATGCGCATGTGCACCCTCAAGGTTTGAAGCAGTTTGAAGCTTTTTTCGCAGCACGTGCACTTGTGCGGTCTTTCGCCGGTGTGTACTCGCAAATGCATCCGCAGTGCTGTCTTGTTTTCAAAGCGTTCAGAGCACAACGGGCAGGGATACCGTCTGCTTTCGTTTCGGCTGCTCGCTGGATTACTTCTGATTGCTTTAAATCGCACACTCAAGTCCTTCACGACTTCCGGACGGCTCTTAGTTGTTTTTAAACGACGGACCGAAACTCGGCCGGCGTGTGCTCGTTTGTGAGCTTGCCAGCTTGCATTACGACTGAACGACATGGAGCAGTCGTTGCATTCGAACACTTGCCTCGCCGGCCGGCGTGCGTTCTCAGACGACGAAAAGTTGCAAACCGCCTGCTTCCCCAAACGTTTTCGCTTTTCTACCGCCCTGCCAGCAGCATGGGCTTTCACGTGCACCTTTAAATATTTGCAAGTTGCGAACGTTCGCGGACAATGCGGACAACTGTAAGCCTGCTCTCGCGTGTGGTTTTTCAAGTGCGTATTGAGATTTGCTTCATAGGAATAGCGCTTGGCACAAATAGTGCAGCGAAAGCGTTTTTCGCGACGGCGTGTTTTCACGTGAGCATGCAAAGTTGCTTGGCTGGTGAAGAGCTTTTGGCGAAACTTACGCCGCCACGCGCGCTTTTCGGCCGCGTGTATGCGTACGTGCATTTTCAAATATCCCTTGTACACGAATTCTCTTGTGCAAACAGGGCACTGGTGCAAGCCTTGACTGCCGTCGTCATCCGCAGGCAGCCGGTCAGGAAGAGTCGGGAGCCTTTCGTCGACTTTCAGCGGAGGCGAATTTAGGATGCACTGACTGGAATGGCCATTCGATTCTTCTGGTCCCCAGTTTTCGACAAGGCAGTCGTTTTCTTTGAGACTTGTCTTAGAAGGTTCGCCGCATGCAAAATGGAAAAAACCTTGGTATTGCGGGGTTTTCTCTTGATTGCTGCCACGTACAGGCGCGATACCAGGATTGACCAGGGAGAGATTTCCTAAATTTTCTGAAACACAAAAATTTTTATCACAAAAAAGCATTAACAAGATGACAGAAGTCAAAACTCAATTTTTTCGCATTTTTCCAAACATACCGTCTAAACATGGGCTGCTTTGAAGGGTTTGCCGCACAACAAGCCTGCCCCCAATACTTTTTCAAAAAAACACAAACGTTTTCCTGCAATAACGAAAACGGGTTTTATTCACTTTTATGACAAGAAACGTCTGGGAAATACAAGAGTTTTTTCACCTTTAAGCAATGCCCTCGTACACAACTGGTGGGGGGCAGGTACAAGTAAGAGACGATAATATTTTGGGACAGGCACGGAAAATGCATTTGTAAAGCATCAATGGCGGTACATACTTTTGTTATCAGTTCAGTAAGGGTCGTGTTCAAATAAAGTCTTTGCGTTTTTGTGAAAATAGTGGCCTACATACGTAGGCAGCATGATTTATAGGTTTCACCGTTTCTGCTGTTTCTGGTCGGAGTACGTGATACTCTCCAACTATTCATGACTATTTTACTGTTTCGAAAAGTTTACCTGCATCCAGTGTCATTCAATTAAATAAAAGAAAACCCGAAGCAGAGAACGTACTGTGTTTCCTGATTTTGACGTTGGGTTACAACATAGGAAAAATTTCACTGAGTACAGAACAAGCCCAGTTTAACTGAGTACGGAACAAGCAAGTTTTTTGTCAACGATGGGGTTCTGAAAGCGAGTTTTGAACGCTACGTGAAGCTGTTGAAGTTCAATCAAACAAATAGGAAAATACCGCAGCAGCATTTCTTACCAGCATTATGTTCAGTAGAGCAAACTTGTTGCTGCGCAGCCGATGCAGTTTTTTCAGCGTTTGTCGAGGATCCACAGATCCAAGCAGAACTGCTTTTTCTGAAAAAAATCATGAGAAAGTCTTAGCTTGAAATGAGACGCTTGAATCGTTGTAGTTTAGCACAACTCACTGTGGGATTGAGAAGCTATGCAATCTTGCAATAAACCGATGTTCATGAATGTTAAAACCATCACTGCGACACAAATGTTCTTTTCGTGTTTTAATAAGAACTTATGTATAACAACAATCTTAAACGACATACTGTACATACACAAAGTTATAATGTGAGCGATCTCATTTTCATCAATTAATGTTTTGCGCTGTACACAACAGACAGTTTTGCTTAACAGTGGGCACAATCTAATAAATTTTCGCTTTCTTTCAACACTAACTATTCCAAACGTTTGTCTTCAGCCAACATTTTCTGTGCGCAGATGTTTCACTAATTGATCGCCAGCGGTAAACACACGCCAATATTTCGTTTCATTTACACTGCTTGCTTTAATCCAACATACACAGTTGGATGTTTTTGCATTACTCATTTCCTTTGTTGGATTGACAACCTTACTGCGTACCTCTCGAAAAACAACACTTCATTTTTTCACTAAGTAATTATTTAATGTTTATCAACTCAGTTTTGTCGCTTTTACGCTTTAAACGGCAAATCTGATTTTGGTGCTAAACACGGTTTCAAGAGATGGTATTACCAAACAGCAGCGAGCTGCTGGTTTATGGACAACACCCCAAATTATTTTGATAGGAAAAAATTGAAGTTCAGCTCAAACGATGAGCTATAGCACACAGGAAGATTTTTATCTTCTGAGCAAAGTCACATACAGAAAAGCGCGATATGACAGAGGGTTAAAGAGAAACGCGGGACATGTTTCCGAATCGCTTCAGGCTAAGTTGGAAAAACGTTGCCCTTGTTTTATTGCAAAGTTTTACAAATCTTCGCTCACGTCTACTATTACGAACATTTATAGCGATTTGTAACTTTGATGTTTCCTCGAAAAATGAAAGAGGGGTTAGATTGATTTTTTTCAAAGATCACACAACGTAAGTATTATTTTTATTATAGTTTTCTTTCAGTACGCCAAAATGTTCTTAACTAGAGTTTCTTTTACTGATTGCGTCTTTAGTAAAAATCACGCCAGCTTTTATTTGTTTATGTCTTATTTTGGACGAACGCGGTGTTCCTTGCCGCTTCTTATGCTTACATAAGGACTTTAAGTGCTACTAACGTAAGTTATTTGCAAGTGTTCACAGCAACAAGATTTTTTTCGACCTATAAAGCTTGAACGTTTAGCTGAAGTAAAGTCTAATATTTAGTACAAGGCAAACGTAGCTTTGTCATACTCGCTGCCGTTGCCATCGCTGTAATCTTCACAGCCTTCCGCGTTTCCGATAAAAGGCAAGTCCTCCTGCAATGAAAACAACTGTCAGCAATGGCATTTTAAAGCTTTGCGACAGAGGAGCAATTTTATGCGGCGAGAAACAGGAAATAAATTGGTCAAAGCGTTTGCAAACAAATTTTGTTTGCCCTGTGTGGAGATTCGTGTGTTCCTGCCTCGCCGCCTTAATGTCTTTATCGCGGAACGTTCATTGCTGCCAGGACAGCTCGCCCAGTTGGCGTTTGTATTTCGCGGCGAGGTTTGAGCGGGCCGTTCTGTTGTTGTCGCTATCACCTGTTGCTGACGCTGCTCTTCGTTTCTGCAGATGGTTTTTATGTCGATTAAAGCCTAGCGTCCCAAAGTGGCCCAGCAGGTTTCATGTGTCACACCCTGTCTGACCTACAGCATTTTGGTCACTTGAAAGTTATCAGCAGGATTGCGCTTCACCCATTAACATACGAAAAGGTCTTCAGTTACTTGATCGAAACGCGTTAAGGAAAAGTCAAGCACAAAAAGCATGTTATGTTTCAAGCATAAAAAAGCATTTCTTTCCTTAAAGTCAACTGGACTTTGTACAACAGTTTTTTGCAAAGTTTTACAGAAGTTAATGTCAAAAGTGAACGTCAAAACAGCGGCAGATGATCGATTTTTAATCGAAGTTATAACTTGGCAAACAAAAAATATTCAGCACCACACCTGCACAGTAGTGAGGGTCTTCGTTGTAATCGACTTTTTCAGTTCAGTTTGCTTGCGCTCTGTCCCGTCAAAACAAATGTGCGTATGAACTTCCATAAATTTTATCCAGTCGTACTGAAACCTAAAGGCCATCGGACTTTATATGAGAACTAAAAAAGAAAGGTTTTGATTGCGCTGTCTATCGCAGTGGTTCTCAAACTTTTCTGCACGTTGACCCCCAATTAAAGTATACAATTTTCTGTAGACCCCGTGGCCTAGCCCAACAGTTACTGAGACACATATACTACAATATTGTTAGTGACGTAATAAACGTTTTTCATAATGTCATCACAATGGATCACAATGGAAAAGTTTTCATAATGTCATCACAATGGATGATTTAATAAATAACTATTCGAATCGAATGTACTGTACTTTTAAACTACTGTAGCTGAGCTTTGATCAGCCCTCTTAAATTTCTTTGGTTTGTTGAAAAACGCCGCTTGCATTCCTTGCCCGATTGCCAATAATTTTGAACTGGAGGCTTCATTGCTCCAGTAGACCTCAGCAGTTATTCATTGACCCCCTGGCCATTCAGTACCCCCCATTCGACCGTGACTATTTATCGACCCCTTGGATGGTCCAATAGGGGGTCGATTTCGACCGCTTGGGGTCGATTTCGACCACTTTGAGAACCACTGGTCTATCGGAAGGAATCCTTTTCCAGCAAAGAATATACCAAGATCTTACAGTCTTACATAGTATATATTTCGCCTACTACGTAGGCTTCATCAGCTCTTATTCAAATAGAATCTTTTGATTGCAATAATACTTATTAAAGTTTAAGAACGTTATCCTGAAGCGTCTACTTTGCCCAAGCACAAACTTCAAAAACACCTATCAACGTTTGGTACAGCTTCAGCAAACCTGATTGCTAAACTTGATTATTTGCTTCCGAAAATTTGAACTGACGTTTTCGTTACGAAGTATTTTTTCATGACAAGCCGTAGAAGAATGCAGTTTCAACCTACGTGCTAGTTTCATACTTGCATTGCAAAACGAACTTTCTCCATCTTTTTTTCCACTATGCAATGAGCTAAAAGGGGTAACACCTCCTGCCCAGGACAATCTTTGTACACCTTCCATTGCGCAGCACGTACGACACTGCACCTTGCATGGCAGGTTTTCCACCTCAGCTTACATGGGAAGGGAACTCTTGCCAAAGTGGTGCTGCGACATTTCGCAACAGGCTAACATACGCATGCGAATGTCCACACCCATCAAAGGGGTTTCCTGACCTACAGTTGCTGCTACATAATCCTGTTGCTGTTCTTACAACAAGTTTGTTTCAGAAAAGCTTGCCTTCTTTCTGCATTGAGACCAAACGGCAGAAGTGATTCAAATCAAGCGGTTGTGCCAGCGTTGCACAACATACGCGTTACGCAGGAAGCCCTTTTACAAACACGCCCAAGGCACGAATAACTTTGCAAACAACTGTTTTCCGGTGAGCTGCCTCCGTCAGGCGTGGGCACATTTTGATCTCCCAGGAACGCTGTTGGTGTGCTTTTTGCTTTCAGCTGTTTCACTGGTTGCTGTAGGTCGGATAAAAAGGCATTACCCGTTTGCGTGGCAGATTAAATCACGCGTGCCGTGCTGGATTTGCCGTGTATGGGAGGTTTACGAGGATATTTCAAACCAGATGAAATTTTAAAGCACCATCATCACTAGCAGGTCAGCTTGCACTAAGCGCGTGTACACAAATCATACAAATATCCATTTTCATAACTGAATCAAAGTATGTTAAGAACAGCGGCGGATTTCAGAAAGAACAGAAGGGCTGGCAAAATCAAACATCTTGGGTTCTTCAAGCAACGCTGTGCTCTATAGAATCCATCAAGAACAAACGCTTTATCACTTGCAGAAAAATTTTCGCAGTAATCTCGGATCGTAGTCGCACGCGTTAACTGTAGTGTTATAACTAGGGCAGTGGTTCCCAACCGGTGGGCCATAGGCGGTGTTTAGGTGGGCCATGGCGCCATTTCGCATTTTGGTATGTTTAAATTCACTGAGTGATGGTGAGAAGCACCTCTCGTGAACCTGAAACATCGCTGACGACGCAATGTCGTTAAACCGGTTTTCTGTCAAGCTTTCTATATCTATCTGTGTGTTTTAAATTGCCAAAAATTTCAGGCTAGATTTAGCATGCATAACAGTAAGCTCAGATGCACGCATCGTAGGGTATGCAACTTAGCAGGATAAGAACTAAAATCAATTCTCAACGATCAAGAAAAAACGCAATGGTATCCGGTCGCGATAATAACCATTTTATTTCCCGCCTGGAATATCTTGCTGACATATTTCAGCAACTCTGTAAAGTTAATCCGAAACTACAAAGAAGGGGAAGGACAATCGTCGATTTCACTGACACCTCAGCGCATTCGTGAAAAAAACTTGAGAACTGGAAGGGAAAAGCTCAAGCAGGAAATTTCCCTTGTTCGAGAATCTTGCCACGGCGGCTGTTGGTGATGTGAATGTTGATGTAGCCTCGAAAGTTATTTAACACGTTGGAGGCCTTTGTAAGAAATTATTCTGTACTTTCCCGAAATCATCAAAACAAACTTGGATTTGGTGATAAATCGTTCTGTTGTTCCAGTCGAGAATGATGCGGATTGCATGAAAGATGAACCCATCGATCTTCGGAACAAGTCTGGGGCCAAATACGTGTTCGAAAATAATGAAATGTGTAAATTTTGGCTGAAGGTGTCTGACGATTATCCAAAAGTTTGAAAAGAAGCTCTCCGATAGTTCCGTCTCTTCCCCAGCACATATTTATGTGAATCTGGAT
>Ga0210059_1015232_pt1 | contig 11260 bp, 7 predicted proteins | sample Ectturendosymbi2_FD_188042 | JGI IMG/M metagenome (GOLD analysis project Ga0210059, IMG submission 188042) | Ecteinascidia turbinata endosymbiont from Florida, USA - Sample 2 (SPAdes) (version 2) | ecosystem: Host-associated > Tunicates > Ascidians > Unclassified | place: Key West, Florida... | reverse complement strand
CGTTTCGGTAAAAACGATCTGTCTTATAGTTAAGCGCTGTAAAGGCGGCACAGCCACCGCAGACTGCGAGACCTGCAGAGAAACATCAATATTTGTGGCGACTTACAAAAAAAACAACAACAAGCTTCAGAGTGCGCATACAAAGATGTGAAAAGAACTGAGAGTTTGAAATGTCCCGTTGTACACCAGCAATTCATGTTTTCACCACATGGAATCAGCAGAAGAGGGAGTTTTGTAATGATAAAGTTTCGCTCAAGGAAAAAACAAGCCAATGATGAGAAGAAGTTGACTTTACCTTAATTTATGAGTCCATGAACTAGAATTTATTGCTGAAAAGTCAAAAATGCGCTTTTGTACTGAAAACCTTCAGTTGAAAAGTTCACCCCACAGGAACTCCATTCGTTCTTCATGTTGTACTTACTTTCGTGACATGATATAATCACACAAAAAAGATAGCACAGTTGACTGTAAGCTGTCTGCAGTGCGCTTGGGTCCTCACAACATGACAATCAAAATCATGTTGACAGCACTGTCCAAAGTGTAGTGATTTATCGAAGAAATTCGAAACAAAGTTAAAGAAGACAAATTCAAAACAAAGTTGTTCAGAGCTGGTCAACGTTTCTGGATATTTTGCAAGCAGTGGTCAGGTTGTTTAAAGTCACTCAGGTTCAGAAATACAAATTTCATCCGAAGGTTTTAACTTGGACAACTATTTCAATCTCGATTCTGCTTCAATAGGGTATGTCCCTGAACAAAAACCCCCAATTAACAACATAGTTTGCAGAGGATTTTGAAAACCTAACTCCCACACTTCTGCTGCCATGGCAACATTATAACCTAAAAAGTGATCAGAGCGTATAACACCACAGAACGACCCCGAATATTAACTGAGTTCAGCATTTCTCACTTGTTTAGCCACAGCTTCTCTTATCTCTAAAAGTTTCTGTTTCTTTTTTCATATTTTAAGGAATTTTTCATTTTGAAGGGGCTAAAGTCAAAAAGGAAGAGATTTTAAGTGCACAGTAGTCCATGTTAATGAAATTTTAAAACTGAAATCATCCACAAAAAGTCCGGCATTTATGTTGAGAGAATATTTTTTCAGTTCAGGGCAAGCATATTATAAATATCCGGTCGCTCAGGCAAAAAAATTTAATACTTTATTTAAAGTAATCTACATCAAAAATAATTAAAATTTTCAAGTTCTCCAAGTTGTGTGAGACCTCAGTGCGGGATCTCTCTAGCGACATTCCAGGTCGGAGTTCTGACAATGATTTTGGACGCTCCCCTAAACATAAACACAGTGTCAACTAAATCTTTGCCTTGAAAATCCCAAAGGCTGAAATTAAGACCATTTATAAGGTTAGAAAAATTGTACCTAGAATTTGAAAAGTTATATCAAGGCACTGTAACTCACAATTCAGTGAGCAATAAGTAGTTGTCCCATCAATGTTATTATTAGAGCTTTCACTGCACCTCCATAAAGCATTTTTTAGGATGAGTTTCCCAGTTTTTATTATCACAAGATTTTGCGATTTCGGGGATTGACGAAGATCACGGACGATTTTTAATTACCTAGACTTCCCTCAACAATTTGTAAGTTAGCCTCGGGCAAGCATGACGTTTCCCTTACCTCCAGCTGTGCAGATGATGCTTTCGGCAGCGCAGCTGCAACAGTCGCAGCAGGGTAGACAGTCGCTTTCAAAGAGGTTGTTGCAGTTAGTGTTGAAACAAAATCCAACAAAAGCAAATACCAGTCCCGCCACATTCAAAATAGTCCCGAGCAGCATCAATAGCAAAGGTACTGTAGTGAATAGGTTTGCTGCGCTTGGAATAAAATCTACAAAACACATTGTTGTTTGAGTAAAAAAGAAACTGGCGGGTTCGAGAGGCCCACTGCAGAAACGATGAGACTCACGGAAACCACCTTTGTGTAAAGCGTTTGCGCATATCTTTGGGAAAGCTTTGTTCCAAACCTTTTCAAACAGCCCCGTTTTCGTGTAAGCTTTTTACGAACTTTGCAAATTAAAAATAAGTGGAAGCAGCAGATCAGGACCATTTGTTAAAAAAGTGCGCATGTGTTTTGACCACCACCACCCAAAAAAGCATGAGGTTTAATCTGACGAAGTACATGCCGGACGTGAAGCACAGCCATCTGCAGCAGCTTTCAACCATAAACTCACTTTTTGTGGTTAGTATTTTTTCTTTGTATGAAGAAACCACCACTTGCATATGTCACAAGTAATATAATTTGCAGTACGCTGTAATATGAACAGGTGGTCGCCCTGTGGCGAAGCGTTTCTCGGATTAAGTTTTTCAGTCTCAGTAACCTTAATGCATTCCTAGTATTACTGGTAGGCCATGGTTTAACCCTATAACTATAAACTTATAACTTATCTCAGGAGATCTGTCTTTGAATCCAGTAAAGGTCCATCATGAAGTATCAGCCGCAAAATTTTCTCACGTAATGCTACACATGGCTAATTCTTGGGGTATGTGCGGCGTTAAATTTGTATGGCAAGCCGTGTTATCATTTTAGCTGATTTGCTGCCAAATGTAGCAGATTTGTCTCACTATTAGCTGTAAAATTTTCAATCTAGCAGTTGGCTGATTTTCTTACAGGATTTTAAAAACCGTTTGGCAGGTTTAGCAGGTGTTATAGTCATCTGCATCGCCTTGAAATACTGAGGCAAGCACAAGAGAAGGATGGTAATTTGGGGCGGAAAGCAACCAGCAACAATAGAGATCACACAATGAGATCATTCTCGTCGTCACCATCAGGAAGTGCAATCAACTATTAAAGTGGTCAGGGACCGAGTTTGCTAGAATAATTATGGGGAAAAATTTGTTTGATATGCATGTTACACTATTGTTTGCGTTTTGATGACGTCATCATGTTCACTCAACCGCAATACAACCTTTATTAAAACTGGAAAAATGGGAGGCAAATTGTGGAAATGAAATATTTTGGGGACCATGGCCCAACTGCTCCCCTTGCTACCCCCATGGTTTTATGGGATAATTTGCATAGTGCTGTGCGAGTACTTGACAATGATTACTTTGTATTTGCTTCTTTACTAAGTACACAAAATTTTAGTATTAACACTTGAAAATGTTATTTATCGGTAGCTTTACTAGTAGCCAAGACTATAAGGATTATAACTGCTACTGTAGTAAATACAGAAGCAGTGACACTAGCGGGAAGGATGCTGTAGCAACTGGTACTTTACAGTAATACTATATCTGATACTATAATAAGCATAAAACAGAGATTAGCACTGAGAGTGATAGTGTGAATCTTACTGTAAAATGATACCAGAACTAGTACTGTAAGCAAAGATGAGAAACATTGACATTGCTGATAGTCGTGATATGGCAAATGGTACTGTACAACCGAGTTATAACTAGCACTGCATTTAATATTAAAACACATTAATGCTGAAATAGGCTTAAATAGATATAATTATGCTCAAAAATTGTGATAATCAATTCAAAAATTGGTCAGGTCCGAAACAAAATGTACTGCTACTAAAAAACACAAGATTCTCACTAGAACCACTAAACCACAGAGATCAAATAAAAAACCACAAGATCTTTCTGCAACTACTAGCAGTGACAACCGTGTTCTGTATATTACATGTTACAGTCTGAAGATGAACGGATTATATATTTTAAATCCAAGTCCAATCTGATAATTTCATTTCTAATCCAAATACAAATCCAATAAACTGACAGTTTCAAAATCCAAATTCTGTTGAAATCCAAAATTATATCATTTGTGTTCTGCTAAAGGCAAAGCATCAGCACAGTGTTTGCCTCACGAGGCAAAACAGGCACTATCAAAAATACCTTGGAAACAAACTCAAGCTAACTTGTGCTCTATATTTGGCTCACAACACTATAATAGTGGACACTTTAAGCACTATTAGCATCAGATGCAATGAGGAGCTCAGTTATGAAGTGTAAGATATGGAATCAGATAAACAAATTACCAGGTACAGTATACAGCACAAGCAAACCACTACACGTACATAAAACACTGTACTCTAACGATTATGGGTCAAGAAACGGGACGGAATCGATGAAAATCATACAAATTCCTATTACTTTCATGATATGATACATAAAAGTGCAGGTTTGACTGCACTTTGTATCACTGGATAAGTATGTCAATGGTCCAAATACCAACACAGTGTACAATTTCGATAGATGTGTGAAGTTACACTGAAGCAAACTTACAGATTAAATGCAGTAATCTATAGTTTCGAAACAGAACTGAAAGTTGTGAAGAAGTTCAAAACAAGATTACCAAATCCAAATCCGATCCAAATCCGGTTAAGCAGTATCTAATAAATACTGAAAAAAAACAGTGATGGGGTCTTGAGACCCATTTTTGCCTGTCTTGTTTTCGGAGGTTTCAGGTCTCGTCTCGGTCTCGACGGTTACAAGTCTCGGTCACAAGCTTGCTGTCATGAGACGTTGAATATTGCAAAGATAAGGCTGAGGAAAACTTCTGTAATTCTACGAGTTTCTTCTCTATTGTATTTGCAGCTAAGAAAATCCCAGAAATTTGGAAAAAATTCAACTAGAAGTGATGACGACATATTTTTCAAAAATTTCGGCAAAATTCACGAATTTCGAAGTCTCGAGTCTCGGTATTGAATTTCAAGTCTTGACGAGTTTTTGATGAAGTCTTGGTCTCGGCCTGGAAGGTTACGAGCTCGATTACATCACTGGTATTTATAAAATGCAAATCCAATCCAAATCCATCATAAAGTTGAAAATCCGCCGGATTTAAATCCAAATCCATGTTCATCTCTGCCACAGACCAGTGTAGGAATTCTATTCACAAGAAGACATACAGATCAGTCAAATAGGCAAGCGATGTTTATGCACACACTGATTCAGTAAATTCAAATTAACGAACACAATTATCAACAATGATGACAATTCAGTTTACATAGTAAATCTGTACAATGTTTCTACAGGTAATGTAATGATAATGTCTATTTTTCTTATTTATTCCCAAGCTTCATGCAAGGGTTCTTCAGCAGTTATGTAACCACGAATCTTATACAGATACAATACATTTATCACAAAATATTGGGGGGACAAAATATATTAAGTCACCCCCTTTTCCAAAAGTTGGGGAGACATGTCCCCCCCGCTCCCCCTGAAACTCGATCCCTACAGCAGACTCACAAGCTTTATTAGAGGTCACTCACCAAGATTACTCCATCCGGATCACTCTTTCTCGTAATACGGGTCATCCTACTGTTGCAGGCATGCAACAATGCTTTTGCCATGCTGTTATAGAAATTCAAACTTTGCCCGCATAAGCATTAAGTTAGACTGTAAATAAATTCTTAACAAACGTTTCTTTTTCAGCGGCAACCAAAAGATTGCACACGCTTCTGCTGGGGGCATGACATAAACTGTTTGTCATAGCAGATTAAAAAAGCAATATAAAGTTGCTACATTTGAGCATAAAATCGCTTTGTGAAGAAGTTATTTTAACGGGAAATAATGTAAACATTTTTTGTGTATTTTTTGCATTGTTCATTTTGTTTCGTAGTGTTTAAATCGTATTTTGCAATGTTTCTGCAATGTTTTAGCGTTTCTGTAAGCTCTCAGGTTTAAATCGGTAAAAATCGTTTGCAAGTAGCAAGGCAGTACAGCTTCCTTGTACTGCATTCAGCGCAATGCATTCCTCAGGAAACGCGTGCATTTCCTGTGCACAGGCGATAGCGTGTGGAAAATTTCCAGCCAGCCGCAGTTAATGCAATGCTCCTTTGCAGTAGGGTCAACTGCAAACGGGTAGGCTTAAAAAACAAGCCCAGCAAAATGTTTTTAGCTAAAATGAGTAATGATCTTCAGCTGGTTTGTGCGCATGGGGCGAATTCCAAACGTTTGCGGTTAAAATTGAACTTGAGAAAACTCAGTCTTTCAAACCAACTTACGTGGCTTTACGCCTCAGGTAAACACCTGTGTAAATCATATTCCTTAGAGCTGTCACAAGTAAACACGCTCAGGTGAAGGTCAATCCTTGTCAACTGACGTGACGTCACACACAGACCTTGCGCCTGAAGCACGAGAAAAAGGCAATTGCAAGCTCTGCATGAAGTCGGACAGCTTTATGGCAGGGGATGACGTTGCCAAGAACGTAAGCTTGTAAAATGGCAGCTCAGAATGAGAAAAAAGAAACATTTTATTTTAACTGCGGTAATATGCCAAAACGGCATTCTGACACGTAAACAGTTTATCTGAAATCAAATTGGCATCTAAAAGCTTTACTCAACTTTGGCGATTGCGGAAAACTCGATCGATTGTTTCTTGGAAAGTTCGTGAGATCGAATTGGGTGCGGAGTTGCGAAACAAACCAGCGACCTAAACTTTCGGTGAGTTCTCCCCCAAACATAGCCGCCTAATTAAATTCAGCTAAATTCCAAATTGGAGTAACGCACCTGCGTCTGCCTGAGTGTGATTCAGTTTCGTGATAAAAGGTGTATCTGTTTGATTGTTCCATTTGCGTTCGTTTGTGTTCTTTTGCTCTTTGTTGAGTTAAATTTAAAGTGTGTAATTGTGAAACCTCGCGTCTTGTGTGTCAGCGTTAAATAGTGTAAGAATCTATTGTGCTTTTAATCGCAGTTATATTGGGAATCGCTTTAATTCGAGAAAGTTAATTTTCGTGTTTCGCTGCCACCGTCTCTCGCGTACTTTATCCACGTAATTGCATAAAAGTTCCGCTGATCTCTCGTTAAACAAAACTTATTAACCAGAATAAAAGTTGATAAAAACTAATATTTTCTCATTGATTTACCAGGCCAATTCAGTCCTGTCGCCAACTTATGAATTTAGAAGAGGTAAAGCGAGCTGGTCCCAGCTATCCGCAGGATATCGATTGGGGATATCAGGCTTTCTGTAAATATCTAGATAAACACTCAGAGTACGAGATAGCTGAAGGTGACATTCTGATTTTCGTTGTTGGTCGTTTTTCTGATGATCGATCAGCTCTTCCATTAGGAATTTATTCACCAGACGGGGGCACACGTTTGGAAAGAGTGGGGTTTTCGACACAGAGACTTATCAAAGTCAAACTCACGAGCTAAAGTACAATACCACGCATTATTCCCTCATAGGATTTTATAACTCGTAAACCGAAGCTTTCCTCATCAGTTCATAACAAAAAGGCGACAAAACTACCACATGCTAATGAACGTACAACGGTTAGCTTGGCTCACAAGCTGCAAAGGCCACACGCCAAGATCACTCTGCTGGGCAGTGACGGATTTGCGCATAAGCCAAATAGGCCATGGTCTAGGGCCCCGCGCAATACTTTCTTTTGATGACACATTACTAACTTAAAATTTGCGAAATTGCGTAGAGGCATAACTTTACAATTTACTTTTAAATGAGCGAAAATGCAAACGTCAGGACTCTTATCAGTACAGTAACAACACGATATTATTGTTTGCTACGCAATATAAGAATGACAATATTGCTTTTCTTCGGAGGTCTGCAGTGTCTGGCGGTCTTGCGTTAGAATCTGATCTTACGACTGTACTAAATTGAGTAAAACTTTTTGACAACTTCGCTTGCCTGAAGGCAACGGAAAAAATTTTGTGATAGACTGTGAGATCTTGGATCTGTTGGTGGAAAACATTTAGTATCAGTTGATGCAGATAATTATATATTTGCCCTCTTCTTCATGGATATAATTGCTTGTGCTAGTGAGGTCTACCCGTGGTAACGGTTTCAAATGTGCTTTACAGAAAGACTCAGAGCAGTGGTGCAACCAGACATTTTGATTGGGATGATTAAAAACACGGACGCCTCGCTTTGCTCATGAATTTAAAGAAATATTCACAAAGTGACGTCATTTTGCTACAATGGCCCACGTTTCCCTGTCCCCCTTGTTTACGCCCTTGTTCTACAGGATATCTTGCCGTTCTGTATAGTGATTTATAGCAAAGGTAGAGTTTTAAAGCTTTATAAAATTTCATTATTCAATTTATCAGTGGTGGGTTTCAATTGTGAAAGTTGTAGCAGACCATCAGTAAATCAATTAGTCATTTCTAAAGTACTAGAGCCCTAGTCCTAGTCACTGCACAGTGGTCTCTAGTATTAAGCGATTTGTCAATTACACTGTTTCTGAAATATGTGAGCCTTGTGGGCAAATTTGTAGCGTTTTTGAGGCGGATCCAGCTATTAGTTGTTTCCAATTAGATTGCAAGTATACAGAGATTCCTTGTTGAAGCTCTGTATGTTAGTTAAATCCGCTAGAACAGTTTCTCGTGAGTTTTACTTGGAAATACGCATCTACATCGAACTTACTTCATACGGTTAGCTGAGGGTGTTGCGAAAATACTTGTACAAAAATTGTCTTCATGCGGTTTACCATCACATCAGGCTATAGCGTAGAGCAGCGATTCTTAACTGGGGGGTCTCGCACCCCCTGGGGGTGCGAGAAGGGACTTCTTGGGGTGCGAACTTCACTGTCAAGCTGTAGCTAAATTTGTATTACCGGCTCAGTTTCTTGTTTTGGGGACTTTTGCGACTATTGATGTCAGCGATGATAATACAAAAGACAATACATCAAATGGTGCAAGGGGTGCAAAAATGATTTTTCCCTCTGGACGGGGTGCGGCTTCAAAATGAATTGAGAACCGCTGGCGTAGAGGCTTAAAATACTACATTCTGTTTTGCGTGAGAAGTGGCAACTTAAAAACGACATAAGTTAGCTCTGTCCACTGAATGGGTTGTGATTTTTTGGTCCCTTTTTGGTCCACAAAATATTTGGTTACTATAGCAAAGGAGTTTACGTACACCTAATCAGGTCCACAACTAGACGATATTTTTGATCGCAGCAACACCATTCCGCATGAAAACGTATATATCCGAAAAATAAACATACAAAAATGCTGGAAATCACGGAAATTTAACGAAGAGAACTTCTCAACTAAAGAAAAAAGTATAATTTCCAAGACAAGGTCGTACTGCCATTCGATGTGGAGAAGAATGCAGGAAAGGCTTTTATTTCTGTTGAAGATCTGAGGCAGTCGTACAACCAAAGTCGGCACCACAAAAAATAAAATTTTGACAGGGAATTACACGTAAGAGGGAGATACTTTCACGCTTTCAAAACAAGCGACCAAATAGGTCACACCTGCGTGGGGCCCCAAAAACTAAGATGGCCTACGGCCCCCCGCTCCCTAAATCCGTCCCTGCTGCTGGGATCACTCTTTTCACATGTGGCGCCATCTCTAGGATGCCACACACGTAACAAATTCCTGGTCAAAACGTTTTTTCAGCAGTTTTTGGAGATAAAAATGGTTACCACCTTCTTTATCAAAAAATTATTTATTTCTTTCGAACGATTTAAATTGGGCAACACTAGGACCAGGCACAACCAGCTGTCTTTAATCATTTGGAATTTTCATCATGATGCAATGAATCTGCTTCAAGCAGATAATTGCATTTGAATAACTAGTAACTAGATGGTTTGGTAAAGCTTCAATGATTTGCTTCTGTGCTTAGCGAACGCGCTAGGTTAAAAGACTACATTGGCAGGATATGTTTTCATCCCACGACACATTTGATATTTTCACGTGGTTGAGTAACGCCAGGGAGTAGCAATGTCTGATTCAAAAAAAGCCTATTGCGAAGTTTGCAATAATATTACAATCATAGCAAAACTTTGTGAACTTGAAAGGCTTGCTGGAAGCAAAAACCACTCAGGATAAAGAACTTTTTGTATGCTCCCAAATGGAAATAAAACAAAGTTTTGAGTGACAAAGACCAGACTTACAACATAGTACAGCTGAAGTTATGATCAGCAGACATCGGGCGATCACATCACAAATGTAATCGATTGCGATTACGAATAAACAAAATCTCAACGTAATCGATTACAATTACATTGAAAGTAATCACGATTATAATCTTGATTACGTTTTTCTTGATACATCCTCAGAAATAAAAAACGAAACCCATTGGCATGGATTGATGCAAGTATATTTTCAGACAATATATGACAGGGGTGGGCAAACTTGTTCAACAGAAGAGTTATTTGCAGAAAACCATAAACACCAGCGATTCAAAAATCAGTTTGTAGTGTCAATACAAATACAATAAAGAACGCAAGTTTTATATAAAACGACCTACAGTATTGAAACACAGCAAAGGCATTATTTGTCAATATTAGGTCTTTGTCGGAGTTGCTATTCTCCGAAAATATGGACATTTCATTGTTAAGCTGTGTAAATTAATTCTCCAAAGTGTTCATTTTTTAAGGTTGCACTATGTTTTGATCGCCAGAACTCAGCTGTGTTGTGGCATTGACTGAATTTTTTAGTGTCAGTTCTTCTTGCATTCCGATCAGTTTCGTTTCTACTTTCTACAGCAGACAAGTTTGTGACAAACGGTTGGCGAAATGGACTGCCATCAGCGACTACATTAACTTTGAATGGCTTTACAAGGAATGCAAAAAAACATGGTTTTAACTCCTGGAAATGGTTAAATTTGGCTTGAAACTCCTTTGGTAATTTTGCAATGTATTCTTGTATTCTTCCACTTTGTGGTCTGCAATTTCACCTCCGCGAAAAACTTTCGTTTCCTTTCTGACATTGGGAAATGACAGAATGTTTTTGCAAGATGTGTCTTTGATTCTTTTAATTTTATTCTAGAAATTTATGAGCTGTTGTATCACTGTTCCTGTTATCAAATCGCGTGGACTCCCTGGTGACTAATCTTACGAATGCGTGCAAGCACATTGATATATGAAACAAATATTAATTATGAGGCGACAACTCGCTATCAATTTCAGATTGACTTGCTATCAATCTGAGATTGTTATTCTTCTGAAAGAGCCACACAAAAATGTCGGCGAGCCGTAGTTTGCCCACCATTGATATATGATATGAACGAATGCAATGAACGAAACTATAAATCACTAAGGAGCAAGAACTGAAAAAAATCACATAAATTGTTGTGATATTTTTCAGTTCTTACTTGAGATATTTTAGCAGTCAAGAGTCAACAAACACTTCAAATATTGATGAAACAAAAACACTCAATGTTTAATGTGCTTGTTACTATTGATAAACATCAACATTTCAAATATTTTATCAGTCAAACGAGTAACGACGGGGTGTTGCTGGAGCGTTCGAACATGGGGGCGCCCAACTTGCTTTCTGCCCAGGGCGCCTTCTAACCTCGTTACGCCTCTGGAAACGACCTCTCAGGCCTGAACGCTTATCCAGCA
>Ga0210059_1015231_pt1 | contig 11261 bp, 5 predicted proteins | sample Ectturendosymbi2_FD_188042 | JGI IMG/M metagenome (GOLD analysis project Ga0210059, IMG submission 188042) | Ecteinascidia turbinata endosymbiont from Florida, USA - Sample 2 (SPAdes) (version 2) | ecosystem: Host-associated > Tunicates > Ascidians > Unclassified | place: Key West, Florida... | reverse complement strand
CACTGGAGGGGCCAGTTTTGCAACAAGGGGAGCTGTCAATGGTCTGTGTAGGACTTCAATGCAGTGGCATGACGTCAGGCGGAAAATTTTGGCGGGGCTACTGGGGGGACAGGCAAAATTTTGGGGGGGAAGCAGCCCCCCTGGCACCCCCTAGCTCCGACCCTGCCCCCCGATGGCGACGACCCTTCTTCGTGAGCCAAGTGGCTCCCATTTGAGAACCGCATATCTAACAGATTGCTTATTTGTGCTTCGATTTGGAAAATCTGGTAGAGTTTATGCTTTGTTGACTTGTTACATAAGCTCCCGTTGAGAGAAGTTTTTCTACTGTACCATGAATAAAATGTTGTCTGGTAACAGAAGCAGATTGTGAAAGCCCTTATCACTTGTAAAATTACCACGGACATTTCCTGCTGTGATTTTGACGAGAAAATAAAAACAGACTTCTTGAAGAAATTATTGTTTACAGAAAAGTATGATTGGGCGAATGTATAAATTTACAAATGCTTGAACATTGTTTTGTTTTTTAGTAAAATACATTATTTTATTTTCACGTGGTGTCGCAACTATAGGAGTCCAAAATAGCCTGACACTCCCAGTCTGATATGAACCATGCGACAAAAAATATGGCTCACAAGTTTGGGCTACATCTTTCCCCCATCTGGCAACTCTAACAGAGAAAAAAAGTTAAATCCGAAGGCAATGATAACCTACAAAAGACCTAAGAAAATTGGGAAATAACTAACAAACTACAAACACCTTGCTTTAAGAAAAACGAGAGAGCAAAGGTGAGTCAGGATCTTGCGGCCACTGTGCACTTTGTGGTTGCTATGGGAAACACAACAAGTCAATGGCATCTCATGTTTCACAAATAATTAGCAAAACCAAAACCTTTCCGCTGAACCAAAACTTGACATGTGCAGACTATGGTATTTACGTAGCGACTTGTGTGCTATGTCATGAACAATATGTCTGACAAACAACGAATAAATTTTCCAAGAGATGGTCAGCGCACAGCAGTAATTAGAACAGACCTAATTGCAAAAATGACAAAAACGAGGAAGTGACCTTGTCGCGGCATTATGCTTTGTTTCATGGTAACGTAAATAAACCATCTATACATGAAGCTTACATCTTCACTTTTGTTGAACAACCAAATTTTCACTCCTTGAATATCTGTGAAGATAAATGATACAACGAGCTTGACGCACAAATTAATATTCACAGCATGATCCTTCCCCGCGTGAGATAAAAGTTTTCTTGTTTCGCTTCTGCATTGACCGCTGATATGTTTTGATTATCGCGGCCGGCGTGCTAGAGTTTGGTTCTCGTCAGTCATAGCGTTTCAAATGCGTCCGCTGAGGTTTGGTTGCCATCGATACTAAATGCTAGCTTACCTTACGCATTCTGCAGTTATGCTGATTCACAGACGTGTTGTTTCAAGCTAAATTGGAAGCGCCGTTTGACAGTAGTTGCATTATTTCAAGAACGAAGTATTCCATTGTGTAAATCTTTGTAGCTTGCGTTGAGATTTATTAAGTTCATGCTTTTGAACTTTTCCAGCAAATTTTGAAGTTGCAGTGAATACTTTCAGTTCAGTAAGACGAAATTTTCAGTTATTTCCAGTTTTATTTGTCGCACTTGGTGTTGTGGTATGTTACACTACAGTCTTGAGGTTGTTTACTTTCTCTGACCTTGCTTTAGCCTTTCAACGTTTCACCTGTTAGCATTGCCTGCAGATGTAAGGATTGATGATGCGTAGTTTTACGTGAAATCGATTTCCTATTAAAATTTGTGGTTTATTCCTTGCTTATTTCACCTGTGGAGTGAAGGTACTTGATTAGAGATATGCGCAAGTTTGAATCATCGCAAAAACAAGAAAGCAGAGCCCAATCGGCTGATTCCTCTAAAGCCTATAGAAAACCTTCTAGAGCTTCTAATTGTCGTGAAGCACATTTATCTGATAAGCTGTTCTGAAACGTCCCGGTTTTCAATCACACAAATATGGTATGCCTAATATTAGTACGACTGTGGTTCTGACGACTTTGCGTCAGTGGCTATGACAATCTGTAAAGCAAATAACTGCAGGTAAACTCCCACAAACTTACAAATTATTTAAAATTGCTGCGGCCCACTCCATACGCGTAGTCAGGAGAGGGCAAGGACACCATAGCAAACCCAAATTATCTTGTCGTTTGGTGCTTTGAGCGGACAGTGTCCCAAACAAAATACTATTGCTTGTTTTGGCCCCTCCAAAATTTTAGGCGGGCTATGCAAATGGGCCACTTCGACTTTACGAAATTTCTTCGATGGCCAGCAGTGTCCGACAAATAGGAAAAGCAATGCCCCAGTCCAGAGACTAAGCGAAGAGAACCATTGGCAGTCCTCAAAATATCAGAAGTTAGTATCGTTACCGTTCCAACTGAGTAAAAAATGTGAAGTCATGAAAGAAAAGATTCGTTCGTCTTGTTTAGAGCTAGCTTTTTCTGTCTAGTGGTTTGGATGTCGCACGTTTCAAAGGTGGTGTTGCTTTTGCACACGTAGCATCTTCTACCATCCAAATTAAATGTGATTCATTTCAGAAGAAATTGTCGTTTGATACGTTGTGCGCTTTTTTGCACGATTTACAATTTGGTCAGCCAATACAATGTATTAATGATGGTATTATACAAATAAATGAGTACAAAAGTATGTTAGGGCCCATTACGATTATTTATTATTTTGTTTGCTGAAACGTAAGCAAAAATTAACATACATTTTCTGTTTCAAAACATTTTATTTTCTTCATGGTTATCTTTCGCAAAAATTGTGCCTATGTCTAATATTCAACTTATTTAAAAGGGCGCTCATTCAAACTTTGCCAAGGGCGCCATCTTGCATAGATACGTCACTGAGCCCATGGAGACATGGGGTAATCGTCAGTCGTAATCGATTACAATGGAATTCAGTTTTTTGAGTGATGGTAATCGAGGCTATTTCTCCGTCTGTGTGGGTTAAATCCAGATAGTCCAGGGGCAAGCACAGCGTTTGTAGCCAATTATCGCTTTGTTCCAGGTAGCCTCCCTGTTGTCCGCCAGAAGTAACGTAGTGAGTCTAGTGCAGTGGTCTTCAACCTTTTTTTGTAAAATCGCCCCCCACAGGAACTTTGCTTGAAAATCGCCCCCCTTCTTATAATTTGTGCATTGTCTGAAAATAGCATTTTGTTTGGAAAATAATTCAGTGCTAATGAAATATAAACGGGCAAATTAGTTAGCAGAAAGAAAACGAATGCAAATATTTTTTGTAGAATAAATGTTATTCATTTCGAAAAAACAGCTCATTTCCACTAATGAGAACGTTGCGATGGTATAACGAGTATCTGCAAGATTTTTCAAAGCAGGTTGCACGTTGGTCAGCTTAAATGGAGTTTCCCCGATCTTGTTCATGGCAATGCGATTGCGGTATTTACGCGTGTGCAGTACTTGGCAGAAACCTTGCTCAGGAAAATATGTCATGAGAAACCCCAGTAATAATAGCTTCATTTTTTTCCCAAAGTTCCGAAAGACGCTCACTGCGCTTCAAATTGATTCAAAACTTTGACCATCCGTGTGTATGATATATAACAGTGGCTTCATCGTCGCTTGGATGTCGATGAGACGTTTCTGGATGGTGGAATCGCATTCGCTTTTGCTTGTGGTTAGCTGGAAAAAAGCTGTTTCACCCCTAACTTTCTACGGAGTGTAACTTTTGGCGTGATCTCCACAACAGAATGACTTCATAGCAAACCTGAAACAACAGGTGACGAAAAGGATTTTTTGGACTCCTTTGTTTAGCCAAGATTGTGTGTTTGGGCTTACTTACCGGTCTAAGTTATTCATTTCCTAGCCTACGGTCCTAGTGTTCTGTTACACACTGTCATAAGTCCGATGAACACTGCACAGCTATATCTGCGGAACACAAAAACACTCGAACTGACTGAAAAACACGATAAGCACGTCTTACAACTTACGGCTATAGCTGTTGCTAGTTTTCCTAGCCGTTAATTGCTACGTTAATTGTCTCGCAACCATGGGCGTCGGAAGTATTTTTTCCAGGGGTGGCAGTAGTGGATTCTTTTTAACAACCTCTTTTTGCTAAAAATTTCAAAATCCAGGGACGCCTTGGCCCCCCTGACCCCTCCCCTTCTGACGCCCATGCTCGCAACAGTCATATTTCCAGTGTTTTTACAACAGAACACACTTTTTATTTTACTTAAGGTGCTAACCAAAACTTATATAACACGTGATAATGGACTGCCATACTTTTTACCTACAAAACAATGTTTTGGCAATGCTTTACCGAAGGCCATAAAGACTTATTTCAAGGTAATTTTGCTAATAATAACATATACCGCTGAAGGGGTTCGTGACAGTTCACGACGAAAATTATCTATCGACCAAACTTGACGGCAACTTGCAATTAATATTGGCTATCGCCGCGAAAGTCGATGAGATGAGTTAGTGGTAACAATGTTATGCCTACTATGCGAGAAACGCCCAAAATCCCGTGTGCTGATGTATACAGGCTGGCAAATGTTATTGGTTGATTTTTTTTTGTGACGTTGATCATGCAACGATTGGGTTAACCAACCGAACAAACCACTGGTGCGTAGGAGGCGGGGGTGCAGGGGATGCAACCGCACTTCCAAAAGTTTTGATTTGGTGAAAATCTGTGAAAAATCCCATAAAATCTGGGAAAAAATCTTCTAAAATCAGGACAAAATCTCTGAGAACCTTCTAAAACTCCCTGAAAATCTGAGCAAAAATAGCGCCCAACATGCTGGTGCCCGAATTGACATGAAGAGCTTTTTTATGGAGGCCACTATTTATGCTGCTCTTTTTGCTACTCATGTTGTTTCGTAGCGTTTGCCACCAGGTTTCAAATCAAAAAGATGAATAAGCTCTTGTGGCGATTATATTTTATTATCAGCCACGTTTCGCCCACTTATTCAAGTGGGCTTCTTCAGGGCAATGTTTTCAACCACAAAACATGTAGCATACCAGTAACAAGAAACAATGAGCTGTATGACGTACAAAGACAAAAACGCAAAGCTGGCCAACTCGTTATAAGAATTGTGACAGCGTGTCATAGAAATACGTGGAAGTGTAAAATGAAAAACGTTGGAAAATGATGAAGCGCAATAACACAACAAAACAGGGCAAAACCTACATTGGACTGTATAAGCAACCGGTTAAATAGCGTAAACGTATATGGTAAAATAAAGAAGTGTGAAATGGCGAACCAATAATGTGTAAAACTGTGTAGTGAGAGTTGGCAAATCTATAGGCACAAAGGCGGTCAATAAGAAGACAAACTCAACGTCCGGTAACGGATAAGCTTCGCTCAGGGAAATTTTTCACGGTGTTAAAAAATACGTTGAGAGATGATGAAGTATAACAACATAATAAAACAGGTCAATACCTACTAGAAGCCCACTTGAATAGGTGGGCGAAACGTTGGCTGATAACAGAGCTTATTCATCTGTCACTATCTATTTTGAAGTATTTTTCGGGCAATTTTAAGAGAATCCGGGAAAAATTCCTCCGCACCCCCAAAAATTTGCCTGCTTTCACACCTATGTAACAAACTACTCAGTGCAACAGTTTCTCTACTCCTTCATTTTATTTTGAACGTTAGACTCAACAAAATACTTGCGCATTCATAATTAGGGCAACCAAAAGTCAGTCAAACACAAAATTTTTTGTCCTTTTTGAAGGTTATGTAAAGGCCACAAACCAAATTTCACGCTGGTTCCATGAGCGACTCCGACATTAGGTCAAAAAATTTCAGAGTTTATCATTAGGTCAAATTTCATCGTTACGTCAAACTTTTCTTGCAGGACAGCTTTTTTCCCTTATCAATATTTATTGAAGCTACAAAAACTGATATCGATATGCATTTGCAAGTTTAGTTGCAATTCTGAAATAATAATTGGTTTGTTGCGACTTTTGACGTAGATGTTGTTTTGCCCATATACTACACGATTGCATATTAATTAGGCTAAGCTTGGGAAGGCAAGAAACGTAGTCTTACAGTACTTACTTGGTCTGGTAAATGCTCTACCCATTATGCATTTATGACGTTCTCAGGTTTGACTCCATAGCTATTAAAATGTACTCACCAAAGATACATTATCATGGCTAGGTTATATAAACAAATTCTTTGAAAGTTTGAAGTTACTGCATGTATATGCTTCTGAGTTAACCTCAACGTCAAAGGCTGAACTAGTTTGCAGTTTCAAATGCAGGAAATTGACAAGTCAAAATAAAATGAAAATTTGTAAATTATAGTCAACATTTCAAGTTTTCAGATGAAAAGATCGGTTGTCACAGTGCAAGGCAATGTGAGGGAGTAGCAATGTATGTGGAGGAGCAACTGAGGAAGGATATTGACACGTGTGAGTGCTTTCCTCTTCGATTGACGAAATGAATGATATGGTGGATGTGGAACAATTGTGCGTTTTCATCAGGATGGATTTTAAAGACGTGAGCGCCAAGGAAGAGCTACTCACCATTTTGCCATTAAAAGGACAGTAAATGTGAGATTGAAGGCATTTTTAATGCTTTTGTTGTAGGACTTGTTAACGAGACAAAACTGCTGCTCTTCAATTGGTGTTGGTGGCATTGCCACCAAAGTTAAGTCTCTTTTCAACTTGGAAAGCTCCGCTCTTGAGGACGACATTCTGACATTGTAAAATGACATTGAGATCAAAGCTAGATAAATATCTTCTCATATTAGAGATCATACAGTGCTCTGGGAAATACTGGTGGCGGAGAAGTATCCCAATTTCAGAAGATGTGCAACTTATTTGTGCGAGTCTGCTTTCTCGAACATGAAAATCATCAAATTCAAGTACATATCAACAAATACTGATAACCACCTTGTAGCTTGTCTACGCCTTGCAACCAGCTCCTACACTTCCGAATACAAGAATCTATCGTCCTTCTCCCAGTGCCATGGTCTCCCACTAAGGTTGGAGGCCATCTCAATTTCTCAAACACAGATATTCACCTTTTTTGTATCTGGTTTATTTTTTTCTGTTTGGTTCATGTCAAGGTCATTGCTTATCAAATAGATTTATGTGTGTATGTAATATGTGTTTAATAAAGCAAAGGTTTGTGATGTGGCATGTGAGGTCTGGGTGGTTTTGCGACGGCAAGAAGATGCTGTGAAGTTAGCTACTGCAGGCTGGAAACAATGTGAATGAGTATGCGGTGTTGACATTAGACTGGTAGATCTCGCGAGGGTGGCTACTTGAAAAGTAGACCTTAAGACAAAAAATGTTGGGCACCACTGGTCTAGTCTTTACATTCCGGTATCTAATGCAGTTGCAGAATGAGTATTCAGTCATGTTACTGCTGTGTTCAAGATGTGGAAAAGTGTGATTTTGAAAGTGTTTAAGACAGGTATCAATGCTGTGTCATTTTTTCCCTGCCTGTTTCTCAAGCTGTGCGTGTTCTTGTTGTTTTCAACAGCCCAGTGGCGACTCCGGCACACGGGCTCCCCGGGTTTAGCCCGATTCCTCGATTACGATTTATATCGGAGAACGCAAGCTTGCTTGCCTTGTGTATTTGTGCCACTACCCATGGTTCCACTTCACTACGTTGTTTACTCGGGTTCTTTTCTATGGGCCTTTTCACTGTTCCTATTTTCGTTCCACGTCTGGCCTTTCGCAAGAAGCAAATTTTTATTTTCGGGGCCCTAGGCTATTTGAAATTGGAGGCCCTTCTGGAAGGTTTGCGACGTCTGATGTCATACAAATTGGCACTACACGTGTTCGTTACATTTACTGAACAAGTTGTTCCAATTCATAAACATACTACAGTACTTTACTCTGAATTGCCTCAATAGCAGGAACAAAAACAGTCACAATGAAACTAACGAAAAAGGCAACAGTGAAGTTATCTGACCACACTCACATTACATATTTAGTGAGTACCTAACTGGCCTCGTGTAATCTGAAAAATGGATTCAGGCGTTTTGCTCCACACACTATACGTCACGATAACCAATTCTCAATGCCATAAAAAGAAAATGCTCATAATTCACTTCAATCTTCGCGCTCATTCTTCTATAGAGATCTTTTGCTTGCGGCGTAGTAAAAACACGTGCGTTGAACCAAAACAAGAATACAAATGTAAATGCTTATAGAAATGCTTGAAATTGTGCTTACTCCCAAAAGGTTGGGCCACCCCCGAAATCGGGGGGCCCTAAGCTTAAGCCTTTTTAGCCTAATGGTAAATCCGCGCCTGCCTTTCGCGTTCATGTTACAGGTGACCTGAATAAAACAATATCGTTCGTAGCAGGCGTTCTCTCGACTTCGTTCTCTCGCGCTTTACTCTGGCTCATCCATTAGAACTCGAGCTGCCCTATGCAATTGAGTATTTTTAAAACATGATTCATATCGGCCTGCATTTTTTGAAGCAATGGATTTGAATAGAACATTCGACTTTAAGGCCAATCTAATGGACAGTTTCCATTTCAAGAATAATTTCAAACGAACGATAAATTATCCAATAACTCGGCTAATATGAATGAGCCTAGTAAGCAGAGGCCTTACTGGCGTTATCATTGCTCTGACGTATGTTACTTAACAACTGAGAAGTTATCATAACTTCTCATTTATTGTTACGTAATTGACGTCACAGAGCAACGTCAATGCCAGACAGAATGAAAGCAAATGGAAATTTCAGTGACGCAAGCGGCGAACGGTTTTATTCAGTCAGAATAAATCGTATGATAAGCCCGAGTGACGATGTTGACCTGAGTCGCCCCTGTAACAGCCTATTTCAATTTCAGGTGGCTCACCGATACGTTTCCTTAGTGGTGTAATTTTGTCTAAAATGCTGTAAATTAGGCCTTCATATGGCGTATAGGTAATGACGTCATAGTTCAATACTTGTGACGTCACAGTTGTCAAATTAAATCACAAAAATGTTCTATATTTTTGACGTGCACTTGTGCCCCCCACTTTGAAAAAGGTTCCGCCACCCATGCACACATCTATGCTAGACACGAACAGATCGTAACTACAGTAAACCTCGGTTAATCCGGGTTCGGTTAATCCGACTCTTCGCTAAAACCGGATAAAACTGGTGGTACGAATGATTTCTAACGTTTTTCTTTATAAAAATCTTCGGTTTGTCCGGATTTTTTAATCCGGATCTTCGCCAATTCCGGATAAATTTTGCTGTTTTCACATCTCGTAATCCGGAGTTTTTCTGTACTTCCACACTGTTGTGTTCTTAAAGTGCACTGACTGTCTCTAGGAAAGATTTGGCAGCTTTCAGACGCAACACAAGCGTGCTGACGATCACCAATGAACGTTTAGAATTATCGTAGCAACTGCGCGCAACATTTGACTAATCGTAGAGACGATTATTACGTCACACACGGGCATACAGCATACCACGTTGAACATAAAGTTCAAGGCACGCTGCCGGACCACGGTTTCAGTCTATTGCTCAGTGTTGAGCGTGCGTGTGTAGAGCATTACCCTGAGTGTATTGTACTTTCATGCCCTGGAATGGAGGACATTACCTTCCAAATAAAGGGACTGCTTATGGGCCAGTCGCAGAAATCACTGCGTCAGTCTGAAATCCCAGATTTCGTCGCAGCCATGATGTAACCTAAAATTATGACCTAAGATTGTTCATAACTGCCTGAATATGGCAGTTACTAAGTTGATGTACCATTGTAAATGCATCAATAAATTCGTTTTTCTTCAGCGAAAGTCTGCTTTTGTGTCGTAAATGTGTTGGATTTCGATTATTTTCACCAATATCTGAGAATTTAGATGACGTCAGGCTAAAAACAACCATCTTCGGTTAATCCGGATCTTCCCCTAAATCGGATAAAATCGTTGGTCAAATCGAATCCGGATTAATAGAGGTTCACTGTATTAGGATGATCGTGTTGGAAGAATAAGTTTAGAACATGTATAAAAACTTGAAAATGAAGATTCTGAACAACACCTTCCATGCGTGGTGGTATGAACAGAAATTTTTGGGAGGATTTTATTGTAAACTAACATTTTTCAACACAATAAATATTACCATTGTTCACATGTAGCTATGCAGAATATTGATTGCTAGTTGAGGGCGTACGGCCTTGAACCACGGTAATTGGTAAGCCTAATTAGGCATGCTGAAACCTTGATTAGTTTACAATGGTGCGTTGCATTCTTAACATTATGACTTGCTGTTTATACTTTATTTGGGAAAGCAAGATCAAATTTGGGAAAAAATTTTTTGCATCCCCAAAAATATGCACTCCCGTACACCTATGCGCGATACTCAACTGCGGCATTTTGTGCTTGTGACTTTATTACCGACCGGTCGATCGCAAGTTAGAAGGAAATTTTCTAGTGGATCCCAGTCGAAGACAAGTTGGCCACCCCTGGTGTATTGAAACATATCGTCACTGATCGATATAAATTCGGTAAAAGAAAGCAGAGAAGTCGCAAATGTGTTTTCTGGTTAGGAGATGGAGACGCTTGCGGAAATTGTGAAAACTTGTAAGACACATCACATCCCATAAAAGTAGCATTACCTAAATATTTTAGTTTTCGAAAACATGCCCAATGTTATTTGAGAAATTCACAAATCCTTAAATAAAACTTTGCAAAATTTTTTGTCAAACTCACTCGACAATGTAAAAGTGAGGAAATGTGTTATATTTAATTATCCAGAAAAATGAGCAACAATACACAACCGTCGCCAGAAAGTCAACAATAGGGGGGTTTTACTTATGTCCAGGGAGAATTAAAAATGAAAATTTGATTAAACTCCATTGTTTATAGTGTTTCCTATTTTAAATTGGGGAAGCTTGGTGCTTTGTTTATCCCACCAAAGCCCCCATAGAGACAGTACTGCAACGCAACAATAGTAATTTCTACCTTCACGTCTTTTTCAAAAAAGAAACAAATCTGTTAATTTATTTTGTAATTCGTGCACTTCACAGAGCTGTCGACTTAACGCATCAATCAAACTAACCTCGTTCTGAGTAACGGTTCATTGCACCAACTATCCAAGAGAGATTTTGAGACTGAGATTGTCACTGGTTAGGAGTCAAGCATTGCGGTTCTCACGAAGATTATAGGGCAACCGATATTTTCTTTTGAAAACTTGAAATGTTGACTATAATTTACAAATTTTCATTTTATTTTGACTTGTCAATTTCCTGCATTTGAAACTGCAAACTAGTTCAGCCTTTGACGTTGAGGTTAACTCAGAAGCATATACATG
>Ga0210059_1015230_pt1 | contig 11262 bp, 6 predicted proteins | sample Ectturendosymbi2_FD_188042 | JGI IMG/M metagenome (GOLD analysis project Ga0210059, IMG submission 188042) | Ecteinascidia turbinata endosymbiont from Florida, USA - Sample 2 (SPAdes) (version 2) | ecosystem: Host-associated > Tunicates > Ascidians > Unclassified | place: Key West, Florida... | reverse complement strand
CAAGCACCCGGGAACACCACGGCCTGAATCCGAAAAGGCGGAGATTCCCAGGCAGACCGACGATGGAGATGCGTTGGCACCTGGGAATACTTCCGCCTTGGCTTCAGAAACAGGCGGGGTTCCCGAGGTGTAGATGTTGTTGTTGACAGCTTTCATCGACGAGAGGAGAGACGAGATGGAACAGATACACGTTGGTACTACTACATGCGTCGTATCATAAAAAGCTTTGTGAAGGCTTGGCTACATGAATCAAAGTTATAGACCTCATGATGACATCGTGACATAAACCACTAACTGCACTGCTCGGTTGAGACAAGCTTAGCAGTAATTATTAAATAAACGCTTCTAAGCACACTATTAACTCTATCTGGTTGTCTGAACGGCACGCTGCGCGATTGTGTACTTTTGGTCGTAAGCACCAAAGGTATCTTGCTTCTATGCAGTACAAAATACGATAACACTACTTGAGGTAGACATAATATATTTTTTCACAACAATCACTACGCAAAATACATTGATCAAGTGAAAGTCTGACTCCTGGAATTGTACAACTAGGCGTATAGGATGTAGCTTCACGTTCAACACTACAAGCAGTGATGCCACTGGGTTCAGTGGCGTTAATATCAGATTGGCTTTGTTAACATCAGATAGCATCAGATTTTTACGTTACAATTTTATACAAGCTAAATGCTTCCATTACCAACCAAAGCGCGATAACCCTCGTTGAATCCGAAATAGAGCGAAGTGTCGTTATAAAATGACGTCGGCTATGCGTGACGTAAAATGTTATACTCATCTCAACTCAATCAAGAGAGCTTCTCCAGTTTTGGACGGCAACCAAACACACAGGAGGGTGAAAAATTGATGAAAGAACCTCGAAAATCATGAACCTAACTAATTTTCATCGTGAAAAGATAGGAAATGTGGAAAATAAAAGCAATAGCCCGATCAACATCAGATTTGTCGCCAAAACATCAGACATCAGAAATTTCTCTCAAAACATCGGATCTGATGTTAAAATATCAGACGTGGCAACACTGCCCCCAAGCAATGAATGGTGACACTGACGCTCAAGCTTCAAATACGTTTATTACCTCACAAACATGCCGAAATGATCAGGTGATGTTACTGTACGTAACAGGGGCAGGTAGCCTACTGCTCCGTCAATAAATTACAGGACAGCACAGAATACGGATTGATAACTACACTATTTTCTAATATTTCGCATTTCGATTTGGGGGGTGAAGCTTTGTTTGGGGAGCTTAGCCCACAATCGCCCCAGTGGCGATGGGACCGAATTTTGGGGCCCCTGTGTCGCTACTCACTAGCCGGTAAACTTGCGGATATTTGTCTGATACGGATAATCGCATATTCCGGTTAACACATACAAAAAATCGTGGCAATTTGGTTATGCATGTAACTGGCTTTGTCTGTACTAACACCCGAAATCACCGGAAAAGACACCGATAAATTTTTTGAAAAACGCTAAACACAAAAACCTACTAAAAATCAGAAGAATACTAAATATCGAGATGCAAGGTAACAGGCGGGCCCATTTTTTACAATTAGCCTGCCAGAGGGAGCGGCGCGCACCGTGCCCCCCGTCAGTTATGCCACTGCCTATCAGGCCTGCACAACATTGAGACCGCGGGCCAGATTTTTGCTTAAGCTTTGCAAATAGCAAAAAATATTGCAAAAACCCAGTTTCTGATATTCCTCTATATACCCTGTCCCCTCTAAATGATAATGCTGCTCGTAGCCAAATTCGTGTTGATCAATTTGACTCTTTGATCTTTCTGAGTTGTGCAGGCCTGAAATAGATTGACCGTACGCAGGCCACAAGTGAAAAACATCTAAATCGATTCTGTTTTCACAAGCATTGCCCAAATAAAGTCAAGTCCAGTAGTTTTGCAAAACAATTGTCTCAACTCGATTCGAGAACCATTTTTGCAACGATTGGTTTGATTCAAGTCAGGAGCGGTTCCAGCCAGTGAGATTAGGGGGGGAGGGGCGATTTCAGTAGTATTTGTTGGTCAAGTCTCATAACGGCTTCGCTACTGTAAGAGAGATGAAATATACTTCACAAGACTTCTGTGACAAAACAATGGACGAAAAAATGATCTTATATCGCGAATGTTGTTTTCGGAATTGTACGAAGTTATGGTGGACAAAGTTACTTTTGTCGGTTTTCGGGGGGCGATCGCGCCCCCTGGATCCGGCCCTGATTTAAGTGAATCCACAAAATGTCGTACGTACATATAGCCACTCTGCAAGAATGTTATGACTATAAACAAGTTTGAGAGCGTGACTCGAGTCGAAAATTTTAACTATAAGCAGCAAAACTGACACAATCACTCTTGGCTGCTTTCGCTAACCACCAATCATTAACGAATGATTACTGTTCGCACTAGCATTGTACAAGTATGTGCCGAAACTGTAAGAAACTAATGCTTGATTTTGGGTCTGAACTTATGCTCTATACTAGGGGTGGCCAAACCTGCTCTGTGCATGAGCCGCATATCGTAAAGACCAAGTTACATAGAGCCGCAACATTAAAATCTAAAAACACGAATTTATTTGTAATCTACGCTTCTGCAACATTATAATTCTTTTTGGAACGACTTGCAAAAGTAATACTGTACGCACGGCACACGCTACCTACCACAGTACCACTTTACAATATTTCTACAGTTGCAATAGAGTAAAAAACAAATGTATAATCTTTCGGAAAACTCAAAGAGCCGCATGCAAAGGTTCGAAGAGCCCCACGCGGCTCGCGAGTCGCAGTTTGGCCACCCCTGCTCTATACTTACCATGATTGTGCAAAATCTTTATTCGGTATAGCATACACTGGAATTTCTCAAGGTTGACTGCTTCACAAGTCTTTAGGATACAGTTACAGTTCCACAATTGAACAAGTTCTGTTATGATATTGACGACTGAACCAATGTCACGTCACGGTTTTGTCTCTAATCACTCAAGCAAATCAACCGTGACGCGTGTTTTAACTTCTGGTCTGCAAAGAGGAAGTTAGAAGTAGTCAGATGCACAGTGATCTCAGAGGCTTGATAGGCGAAGCAGGACAGTAAATTTCGCCGAGCTAGTTTTGCCAACCCCACATGAAAAGGACGTTGAATTTGTAGCAGATTGGAAAATTCTACTTCGAGAAATATTAAACTGGTTGTTATCACTAGTCTTTTTCTGTGTAATTTTTAAAACAATTTGGTGAATTTAGAGGGATATGAAATATGAATGCAAAACTATATTTAGGGAAAACTTTTAACGATAAGAAAAACAGGGTAAAATGTTTAAGAACATAAAACAAAAGGGTAAGCAATCATACACATTGTAATGAGAAGAAAATAAGCGTCAACATTTTTAATGACTGAACATACTGTTGCTTAACGTCAGTTATTTAAATTTTTACTAGGTAAACCATTGTAATTGCTTTTTCAAACACAGATTTTTCAGGTCTGCTCCTGTGTTGTGTAAACCATTTGTGATTACGTATATAACCAACAATGGATGAGTAAAGGGTTAAGACATGCCGTTTTGAACAAAAAAGAGACCCGCCTTTATTGAAGAAATAAGTGTTGCGTAATTTTGAAAGTAAAATATATGAAAGTAGGACTTCCCTGGAACGAAATGCGACGTTCTTCTAACTTGTATAAAAGCGATGAATGTCATTAAAAGTGAAAAAACAACGGTTCTGTTTGACACATGTGGATATCTGCCAATTTACTGAGCATAGTGTCAAAAGTGGGTACTGTCCGTTACGGAGTAGAGGACTAGAGATCACTATGTGGTTCATCGGATTCTGCCCACCTATGAGAAGACAAATATTGGTCCAATTTTAAACTATTGAGGATTCTTTGATAATTTTTCACTCACCGCCTTACCGGAAGTGACTGATGTGTTGTAATTTGGGGACAAATCTGTTAAACATGGTTTCTCAGGAAAATAATAGATTTAAACTTTCAGCTGACCTTCCTCTGTGTCGCAAAATCAATCATTTTCACACTTTGGGTAGACTGAATGTGTCAAACATATGAACCTTTGCTAGGAAGACATGTGTAATTTTCCCCAATTTACTATGTTGTCTTTATCACATTGCTAATTATTTTGTTAACTCTAGATAGCTAGCTAAATGCCTACTTTTTTGGAAGCAAGCTTAGTGAAAGTATAGTACAAAAATTCTGCCGCAGTCCAACTTCATAGCGATTATGACATTTAGTGCAAACATTTTTGCAAAGCGTTGGGAGAATCTAGCGTTTACGTTTATGAGCTGCATACGTCAGTTAGAATCAGTCGCTAAGGATTGGACGACAACAGGATCCAAGTCTTATATATGTGCAAGTTTTGTAGAAGGCCTACTTTGGAAGTCGGTGTCTTAAAGCAAAGTGGCTATTGGCTTCGATTGAAGGTGGTTTGCTTTTTTTAAGAAGCCAATAAACATGAAAAGAGCAATCGCAATTGCGGCAACGATAACTTTTTGCTTAACTGCAATATTGGCTGCAAAAAGAATACTGCACTACTGCAGCTCTTGCACTTACTGGATCGAGATTTTCACAAGCGCTTTTGCAGTGAAGCTTTACGAGGAAATAGTGAGCTTTGATGCAGAGCAGAAGCTTGGAACTTCACTAAAAACAAGTTTTAAAACTTGTCAATTCAATGAAAGCAATCTTTTAACATGCCATCTTCAATCTGAACGTAACTATTCAGGAAATGACAAATGCACACTTTATGGATGAGGCTTTGAAAACAAGGAGCGTTAGACATTTAAAGATTGACACGCGGTTGTTGTTTGTCCCCCTATTAAAATTTCTGGCAACGCACCTGATTATAGACATATTTGCAAATATCTGTTGGAAACAATTGTTTAAATATTTTACGTGTAACTTTACTTTCATTAAGCACTTAACAACTGTAAAATACTGGGGTGATCTCTATCGCAACTGATCACATCGATTTGCAGCAAACCGCATGAATACCTTGGGTTTTTAGACGCTATTACACAGGACCTTTCGCTGCTGCCCACATTGGCCTCCATCTTTTCTGTTGATTTCGAAGTACAAGCTCATGTTTGGGCTATCCTGTTTAAAATAACTCATTTAGGGTAGTCTTTTTAGGTTCTAAAGCCTGTTCTTCAGGTTTCAAACTCTGTTATATTGAAACTAAATTTATTTTCGTATTGACAAGTAATAAAACTTTCACTTTTTTAACACAACTGATACGGTGATCGAGTGACACATTCTGCTTTTTTCTATTAGCCCGCGGTCTCTTTTTTGCTCACAGTTTTGTAGGTTTGGAATTTTCACGACAAAAACCATTTTAAGCTGTGTAAAATTTGCTCTTAACTACCAAGCTGGCTATTGGAAGAAAAACGAAAATATATCAGTTGCATAATTTTGAAAGCAACCAAAGCTTTTAAACGGGAACTGTTTTGAGGCAAACTGCCAGGTAATGCGTCTTTTGTGAGAAGCTATCAAGTGTTCGGCAATAACATCCGTCCAGCACATTTCTTGTGAGCGCATTGACTCCTGCGCCAAGACTTGAATCATCAGCTATATCAATTCGAAATGTCTAGCGTCAGCATGTCTGTTGGTCAAGCTGAATCTGGTGTGAATATCGCTGGTAACAACATCAATCAGAACATAGAGTATAACATTCAACAACAGCCAATTAGAGAATCGTCGAAAACACGAGATCCTCCAAGGTGGAAAACGAAGAAGAGAGGTAAATATAAGGCGTGCTAAGAACAAAAAATATTTGTTTGCAAACAGCACGTAGTGCTCTGTGATAAACGTTAAATATGAAGATGTTGAAGTGGATAAAAGTAGTAACTGATAGCAGCATCATGAAATATCTTGCAATGGGCATGCTACGTGCTTGAGGGTTAGTCAACACTTAAAATTTCAAATAATTTTCTGAACTGCAATCATCGCACAATATGTTTTGCGCAACATACGTCAAAGCGGACAAACTTTAAATACATTGCGTTTTAGTTTTGGGTTTAATTTAGCAAACGTAAGGATAGCTTTGAATTGACAGTAGCTTTTTGGAGTTATCATATTTTGGGAGCATCCCAAAGTAAGACCTGAGAAAACATGCCTGAGACATCATATTACTTGCTTTTTATTTGAAGAGAAAAATCTTCCTGGGAGTGTGGCTGGTGTTAAAGAGCACTAGCTCGTTTGTTGCAGTTCTACTGCTGACGGTTGACAATTTATGGATTTAAAAGGCAGTTAACCTTATAATTATGCATTTCACTCCAAAACATTTTGTTTCAGGATTTTTCAAAAAATATAAAGAAGGTACTTCTTTCAACCGTAAACTTTCACAAAGTGATGGGCTTGCGCGCAGTAAGCAAATAAACTGTATGCAAATAAACTGCAAACAGAAAAAGTGCGCGCATGTGCTGACTTCCGTCTTGAGTTGAAGTGGTTTAGACACAAACAGTATATCTGCTAAAGATTTTTGTAACTATTTCTCACGATTATAATGCCTGCTGAATTTCTGCTTAACGAGGATAAAATGTAAATGCACCATCTTCTTTCATGTATACTTACAAAAAGGATATAAGCTTGTTTATTTATTTTCTAACTTTGCGATGTTTAGGTGCGAAGTTGCGAAAACAACTAGAGGAAAAATTTTCCACCAAAATGCTTGAGGAAAGCGACTTGGTTCCTCTCCAGTTAGCCAAAGATGAAAATCCCACCGCAGAAAAGTTTGGGGGCGATGTCATGGAGTTTTTTTCCCATAAAAACGCCCTTAGAAACCAACCAAACGGATGTTTCAATCTTGCGAAGTTTCTTGATGATGCCCTGAGTGAGGGGCACAACTTTGTTGGCATAGTAGGGGAGCCTGGAGTTGGAAAAACCAGTCTGGTCAAAAGTTTGCTGCAAAACCGACGCTCATCAGCTGCTGTCTTTTTTCACCGCAAGGCTAACGCCCATGAAAAAGATGGTGCGTATATATTTTACATTCCCTTCAAATATGTGGAATTAAAAAAAGAGCTAGTGTTTTTAATTTCCTGGTTGGCCCGCTGCTTTCCGATTGGAAATTTGAAGGCGCTGCTGACGACGCATTGTTAGACATGATAAACAAGTCACCAAACGTTTATGTGTTCATTGATGGCTTAGATGAGGGCGAAGACGAACTTTTTTGCACTCCTGTTCAACCCATGAACCTTTATGACCGCACAACGCCTGATGTGATAATCAAAAACTTGTTTTCTGGACGAATTTTAAGCAAAGCAATAAAGATCGTCACTTCGAGGCCCAACTCGTTTTTAAAACTTTGTCCAGAGTGCAGACCTAAGTTCAGCGTGAGAATACTTGGGCTCAGTGATAAATCCAGAGAAACGTTTTGTCGACAGCTTTGCGGCAACAACGAAACGTACTTGAAAGTAAAAGAGAAACGTGACGCAAATCCGGAACTGTGTAATTTATGCCACATTCCTATGTACTGTAAAATGATTACAGAACTTTTGAAGCAGAAATCTGCTATGGATTCAACCCGCAAAGTGAGACTGACATCTGTTTTTGTTCAAACGTTCGGTAGATATTTTAGAGAAACCAACAGCCAAGGAGGGTTTGGAGACCTGAACGCATTAAAAGCTTTGACAAAGCTAGCGTTTGAAGGTGTCAAACGCAATACTTTTACGTTTGAGGCAACGGATCTTTCTGACCTTAATAAAACAACCTCGAGTACTTTCTTTCGATCAGAAGTTGACAGTCAGTGCAGCTTGAAAGCAATTCTTCTGGAAGGTGACAAGAAGTTCTTTTTCGTTCATTTGCTGTGGCAAGAGTTTTTTGCCGCAGTTTACTTGAACTTTTTCACTACCGACCAGGAATTTGATGCTGTGGCTGCCAGACTCACAGAAAGTCGATGGAATACTGTGACAAAATTTTCGTTTGGTTTGCAGAACAAAGACACAAATGGAGAACTTAAAAGAATCTTTCCTGAATTCAATACAAACATAAGTCAAACAAAATTGAGCACGTTTAAACAATTGATCTCAACTCCGTTGGACATTGGTAATTGGACATTGGAAGTTGCAAATAACAATGGCTACAAAGTGAGTCTGTATCAGGACTAGTACGAAACACGTACTGCCTTAAGCTCATATGTTTATTGTGAAACTACGATACGCAATTTATTACAACCAACGACGGTATACTGATGCATGGTGGCCTGTAAATACCTCGGCTAAACTTGATGTAAACTCATGCTTTTGGGAAAAATTAGTGCTGACCGGTTTTCCAATGGGTATAATGCTTTGCAATACGCACGTTTTGATACCAACAGTTGCGATTGCCTCCTTGATTGCTTCTCAGATAGGAGCTATCGCCTTTGATGACCGGCCCATTGGCGAAACTGATATTGGTTGCATAATGAAGCATTCTGGTCATCTTAGAAAGATTTCCTTTCATCGCTGCAGTTTCACGAGTTTGGTTTTTCAACAATGTTGCGTTGCCATTCAAAACTGCGACCAGCGGGTGAGTGAAATTGTTTTACATTAGAAAACAACTTCTTGTCTGGTGGCACCAGACTCAAGAGCATTTTGATTTTCCTGTAACCAGACTGAGGATAGGTAATTTTACGTAAAATCGATTTCCTATTGAACATTTGCTGAGTGATTCCTTGCTTGCCCCCATTGTGGAGAGTTATTACTTGAATAGTTGGAGTTCGTTAGGTTTACACTATGATTGTATTTTATTTGTCCAGGTTTTCTTGAATATCTATTTAAGTTCTTATGTTAATCCTTTGGTTTTGCCCGTATTTGTTCTATTTTACTGGTCAATTAGATATTATAATTAACATGTTGCTTTGATTCGAAGTGTTTGCAGTCTTACGCTTTGCTGTAAGTGCTATAATAATTTGTTTTGCAAGCAGGGGCGTACCTGACTGGGTAGAAAGGGGACAACCCGCCCCCCCCCAGGCAAGATAAATATAAAAACTGGGCCCCTTTTAGTTGACATTTTGGTATTTAGTATTTTTTAATTTTTTGTTTTTTGCGTTTCTCGGGGTGTTTTCATTTTTTTGTCTGGTATTGACATCCATGTCATCCAGAGATTTACTATCATTTCTTAACTTTTTTCTGAGTTTTGGCTAGTGGCCCCCTCTACGGTAACCAGTGGGCCCCTTCAGCTAAGCTTTGCCCCCTGGCTCAAACCTCTAGTTACGTCACTGTTTGCAAGTAACTCGGCCCACTGGTCGTGCGGTGCAGATGAAAGCGGGTGACAAATAAGCACTTCTGATCGGTGGTGTGTGAAGGAAGCAGGTGGAAGCAGACACGCTTTACGTCAGGGTCTCAAACTCAAATAGTTCCAAGGGCCAAATGAGGGCTTATGAAGTAATCCGAGGGGCGCATTATGACTACCCGGAGGCCGCATTATGACGCTGACGCAACAGTGGCCGTACCTGAACCTTCCTCGAAACAGCTTTTACATCTTATTTCCTGCAAAAGGTATCATGAGTTGTAGGCAAGTCATTGCTTGCCATCTCTACGTTCGTTTAGAAGGAACTTGTTCACTCGATAGCCGAGCATTTTTAAACAGCGGTGAGTAAACTAAATAACCTAAAAGGTAATTATTTGAAAACACCCAAAAAGTATCGTAGGCCGCACAAAACGCTCTAGCGGGCCATATGCGGCCCGCTGGCCGCGTGTTTAAGTCCCCTGCGTTACGTGCATACTGCCGCAATAGAAACATCTTTTGTCCAAGACCTCTCGTATATCAAATTGAGCACAAAAAAATTATTTGCGTGCTTCTGTGTTTCTTTTTGGGTTATTACCGTATTCCAGGCAAACAAATGGCCAAAATACCCGCTCTGGTCCATTCTTGTTTTTCATTTCCTTGTTAACATTCCAAAGTCACTTTATCAACCACCATATCGTTTCAGTGCCCTCTTTCCACAAACACTTGATTTAATTGGAGGGCCAAGAGAGTTAAAAATCTTCTCGTTTCTACATTTTCTTGCTTGGCTCTGTGAACGAGCTGTCTGTAAGTAAAAAAGAAAGCAAAAAGACCAAAACCAAGTATGTTAAATGTCACGTTTTTAAACCAGGAGTGTGCAAGGTTAATTTTTCTAATTAAACATCGAATTTCGTTTTTGTTGGTCAAAAACAAGAATATTGAAATAGAAAGAGAAAATTGCCCGCACGATTTTACGTCAAGAGATCTACGTTTGAAGTAATACGAAACATACACAATGGTTTTGAGCTAACGCTTACAACTTTTGAACAGCTGGAAATCCTTCAGCTTGTTTACTGCGATATTCCTCGAGATATAGAGGAAGAATCAGCATTAGCTTCATGTCTGAAAAACGTAAAGTTATTCTGGATGTTTGGTTGCGACGTAAGTTGTCTATTTTCAGGTTTGCGAATAATGTTATTTTGCCGATAATGTTTTACTTGTGGATAATATTATTTTTGAGGACAATGTTTCTTTGCGGATAAAGTTTTTTGTGGATAATGTTTTTAAATGTTCTTTTTTGCATCAAAAGTACATGTGCTGTAAATTACATCCCACAGTATAGCATTTTTGGTAGCGTCTGTCGCGAAAGAACCAGTGGTGCTGCTGTGAACCAATAAGAATTGTATAAAAACACGATTGGAATGAAATTCTCAACATCTTTTTACGAATTTCTGTATGTTTCAGAAGTGGGATCACGGCACATGTTTAATAATTAACCCTGAGTGTTATCCCGCCATTGGCCAACAGAAAGCAAGGCAGTCTCATCGCCATGACAGTAATGTTTTACGGAAAGGTAATATGTTGTAATGAGCGCTGTGGTACCCAGTAGCAGGGTTTCCCTCTAAGAAACTGTTACATTGAGCAAATCTTTGTCTAAGCACGCATGCAATTGCGCAAACAAGTAGACACACAATCAATAAAGCGTTTCAAGTGTCACAAGGGCCATGCAATATACAGTATGTACGACATTAAATTTGGAATGCTACATGCTACAACAGCGCGAGAATTTGATTTCAGTGCACAAGTGATCTGGTGGTACTGCGCAGTTGTGCGCCTGAGAGGGAACGCTGCTCTGTAGTGTTGCAATCTGTTATAGCCGGTTTTGCGTTTAAAGTTTAAACGAACCGCATTGTCCGCTTTTTAAAATTTATTTTTCGTTTACTTTGCCCTTTTATTCAAGCCTTGCAAATATGTTTTCGAAATCTTGCTTGAAAAATCTTTTATACATTTTCAGTGCTGTTTGCAATTGTTGACGGTGCCTTCATACATATATAATTGTACA
>Ga0210059_1015227_pt1 | contig 11262 bp, 6 predicted proteins | sample Ectturendosymbi2_FD_188042 | JGI IMG/M metagenome (GOLD analysis project Ga0210059, IMG submission 188042) | Ecteinascidia turbinata endosymbiont from Florida, USA - Sample 2 (SPAdes) (version 2) | ecosystem: Host-associated > Tunicates > Ascidians > Unclassified | place: Key West, Florida... | reverse complement strand
CCAGGGCCAGGCAAAGTGGGCAAAGATGGCCAAAAAGCCTTCCACTTATGACGTCACTCACAAAAAAACTACACCCCCCAAGCAAAAAATTTCTTTTCGAGTGCAATCTACTAGACTGGCTGATCCGTTTGAGCCACTGAACAGCTCTCTAGCGCAATGGGCGGAGGAGCTAGGGCGTTGGTAATGCAACCGAAAACTGCTGTTTTTTTTGTGAAAATCGCCGAAACCAGGCGGCTCTAAAAGTGTTAAATTGTGTATGCCATTCAAATGCGTTGGTGGTGCAGCAGAGGGAGACAAGTAATCCCACTTTGCACTGTGTTCTGTTATTGAAAAGGAAACTACCAGATCACTGCAAATATGATATGAAGTGTTCCCATGCGCTATTGAAAGGATTGACAAAGTATTGAATTTCAAAATCGGTTTTCAAGACCTTGAAAAAGTATTGAATTTGGCCAAAATGTCCCTTAGGTATTGAAAAAGTATGGAAATTCCAAGTAGAAAAGATATGAGAAGTGTCTGAGTAGAAAGGCCTCTGATTACACTGAAAAATTTAAATTGTTTATGTTTGTTCTAAAACTTTTATTGAGTGAACTTTTGAGTAAACATGATGTCTAGATCTCTAGTGCGGCACTCTTCAACCAGTGTGCACGGTGCACCCTAGGGTGCATCAAAATATGCGTGGGGTGCACCACTACGAAAGGGTTCACAAGGGTGCATCACAAACTTGTCACACGAAACAGACACTTTTTACAAAAACTTTCTGTTAGCAAAAATGAACCATTAAACAACCAATGAATTTCAGTATTTAACCTTGCCTTCGCACATTGTAAAGTGTGGTGCATAAGCATCAGGCCATGTCAAGCTAGTTGTTGTAATTAGTTGATTTTATTTGTGATTCATAAGCAACAGACAATGAGCCATTATCAATTGAATTAAGTAGCTGAGTTACTGAATTAAGGGTACTTGCTTATTTAGGCCAGGGTACTTACAGACATGGGCGCAATTAGGCGGGGGATGTGTTAGTAAATAAGGTGCATGGGTTTAAATAAATGGGTTGCACGAGTTCATCAAAACATCTTTATGGGTGTACCATAACAAAAAAGGTTGAAGAGCACTGGTCTAGTGCACCCAATGATAATTTAGTGGGTTTTGCAGTTTAAGCTGCTGTGTAGCAGCAACATTCACTCAATTTTGCAACCTTTTCAAATTTAATATATACTTCGAAATCATATTAGTAAAAACCTACATTTTTAATTTCACTTGGTAAAATGCAATGTTCCCTGCTGCTCAGGGTCCTAACTTTCATTCAGACTGAGGATATCTCAAGCAACATCTACTAGTTTAGAACTGTATAAAGTTTCTAAAACAACAAACTGATTAATTACTTGGGGCATTGATTAGTTAGTAGTTATCTAATTAAGGAATTAAATAATTAATTTAATGTTTTCAGGTCATAACTTTTGAACCAGAAACATTAGAAAGCTAATTAAAGGCTCAGAAGACTTGGATTCTAGCCTAGTTTCCAATAAAAACGCGAGTCAAAAAATTATATCTAATGGTTTAGTGCCAGGTAACCTGAGCCAAAATGCCACTTATGATGTCACTCACAAAAAACTCGAAGCCCAAAACCTAAAAAATGTTTGTTGATTGCAAACTGGAAGCATTTTTTGAGGGTTTGAACAGCTCAGAGCTCAATCACTTGGCGAGTTATGGAGCTGCTAAGAGAAACTAGAAACAAAACCAAGGTTCATGTGAACTGTCCCAACAGCGAAGGTGTTAACTCAAAGTAAGTTTCACTGATTGTCAACTCAGCTCTGCATTTATTGGTGATAAACTACCTATAGTTTGCTTGAGCTCCTCTGTTACATTAAGCATATGGTGAACCTTCCTGGGCTGCACAGGCAGGTTGGGGATGATACAACAATGTGATTCAATCTGCAACACCAGTGTTTTTTCCAAGCTTCAGATGTGATTTACAATACAACAGGTTTTTTTAAGGCGTTTTAGGGACCTGATTCGGGTCTCTAGAATTGAAAATCGGGTCCCTAGAATCAGAGAAAATCAGGTTCCTAGAATCAGAGAAATCGGGTCCCTATAGGTCCATACTGGGTACTTAAAATTTTCCTTAAAAAAACCCCTGAATATAATGAAATTCTTTAATATCATCTGATTTTGATATCCATCTGAAAGATTGCTTAGCAAGCTAGTGAAATTTTCCTATGACTCTTAACTTGCTATAGTTTTGATAGCAGTTTTCTATCAAGTTGACATTACTTTTTCATGGTTGCCGAGAATTACAAGTTAGAGCTCCAATGCTTGTTATTTTTGCAACCTCTCAGTTGGCACTGCGGTGAATGTGCAATTTTGCTTGCTACCACAGTGTGAAGATTTGTGCACTTGCCACTCAGGCTTTTTGGTTGCAACATTGTCATTAATTTAAAAGTTTTTCAATTATGTCATTCTGTTATGGTTGTTGTACTGCCTTTTAGCTGTTTCAAAGTTTAATCAAAAGTTTTTCTTTTTTCTAACCAAAGAGTTTCAATTGTAAATGAAACAAACAATTTATATACTGAAAATTATTATTTAAACCTAATTTCAAACTAAGAGTTTTGTTACACTTTTAGGTATCTGATTATTCTTGACTTGCTCTGCAAACAGCTGTGCAAAAATAATGATACATTAATTTTAGCCTACTGCAGCAACCAAATTTTGTCCAAAGGTGAATGCATTTTTTCAGTGAATTTGACAATAGATCAGGTATGGCTGCTCTGAGCATTTCATGTAAAAATGTTGCAGATTTTAACAGCCACCTAATTTTTGCTGTGAATCATTGCACTGCACTAGTTTGTGTTTTGCTAATGACGAAATGAGCTACATTCCTTGGATCTGTGTGTAGTTTCAACATTTGTAATTACAAGTTGGTATATTATTTCTAGAAAACTACTTTTCTATGGTTTGCCAACTTGTGTTGCTGATCAGATGTTGGTTCTGGTGTCCGCAGATTATCATCTTTGTATTAGAAAGACAAAAATTAATGCAATAGATTTTTTAATTGGGAAAAATTTTCTTTGCTACAAAGTTATCCCTGTGGAAGTTGAGTGTTGTCTTAGAATGGAATAGCAACCTATCCATTGCGTATAATTTGAGGATCAATATAATAAAACTGTTTGCCTGTCAGTGATAACTTTTCTGTTGTAAGTTGATAGATATAACTATATCATAAACGAGTATATTAGACATTTCTTGGCAATTGTTTTCAGCCTTTTTGGCACAGTGGCACTGCAACCACATGATTTTTTAATGTACAATACTGTTGAAGAAATAGTTATATGTTATGTTTTTTAATGTTTTGCGCATTGCCAGCATGAAGCAGTAAGCTTTGTTTAAAGTTGTTTCTGATTCACTTTTTAAAACCATTCATAGCACTCCAGCGGAAAAGCATTTTCAAAATAAGAAAATAGCACTCATTTGATCTCATAAAAACTGAAACATTACCCTGATTTTGTTTTTAAGTGATGTAGGGTTCACTGATACTTCTTGTATTTAGAACTGATTTGAAATAAAAATCATATTATTTGCATTAAAAAAGATGCCGAAAGTAATTTCCCGAAGCGTTGTTTGTACGGACAGTCAGGATCAGGAAATTTATGGCGAGAAGCCATTACATACATACTATTGCTTGTGCGGTCAGATGGTGTTGATTCTCGACTGTGTTTTGGAGAGATTGCCTTTGCGCGGTCGGGATGGAGCTCGTGTGCTGGACAAAAGTAAACATGCCCATAAATTAAGCAATGTTGAGTCTGCTGACTCCATATACATTCGTTGGCAGGATGGTATTGAGCAACAGTTCAGAGAAAAATGCAACCGTTGTAACTTGCCAATATACTATAGACACACCGAGGAGGCTGCAGAGCACCGATTTGTTCTCAAAGGTGCCTTGGTGAAAGAAAGTGAAAGTTCGTACAAAACCAACATTTACAAACAAAGGGTCCAGCCAAAAGCTGTCAAACTCGTAAAACACACCAAGGATATGGGCAAATTCAGTTCTGTCACTGTTTCCACTATGGACGAAGACGAAGATGCGTTAGAAGCGCGAGAAATTGCGGACAGCTATGCAGCCAATGCGAAAGTAATCGAGAAACAGCTGGAGCGCAAGGGCATGGTAGGAAAAAGGAAAACTCTGCAAACAGTTGATGACATCAAAGCGAAGAAGATGAAGGGCACCTTGATTGACAACTAGCATGTGGGCCATCACTGCTTCCTCGACGCGTGGCATCATCGGTAACGGTTGAATAGGTAGATTCGAAAGCAACAGTCTCTTCTGCAGATGCATCAAATGTAAGTGGTGGTCTGATTCGTTATCTTTATGCATGTTTTACAATGAGCCTTATTTCTGCACCGCACCTCAATGTCGGAACCTCGGAAAAATGGAACTGATGTACATCTTACTGTGAAGGTAGTTGAATCAGAAAATCGCTAAATTGCTACTAACCTTGAATTTCTGCAGTTGTTGAATGCGCTGTTCCAGACATCCGTGGTTTGTCGCAAACAGCGGCTGGTCGAAAGCTGTATTTCATGCCGGGAGGTTTGAGGTGAAAGTTCTTGCCGAAGAAGCATAACTTCCAGTGGCACAGAGGCCGCAGACTGATCTCCCGAATGCCCGGTTGAGAGGTGGGCACTTCTTCACTGAACTATCACAACCCGCAAAAACAGTGTTCCTTTCTGCTGATAAGCAATCCGGTTGATGGCTCGCGAACTTTCGGATCAGTCGACTGTCAGTGAATTTCCGCGGAATGCACGGAAGTCAACAGAGATTGGCACAAACAACATGCTATTATCTTTTTTCAGATAATGAGCAACTCATTTTTAAACTGAAGGAATTCTGCGACCTATTGTGGAGAATAAAAGCGGGGGTCAACCGAACATCTGTGACCGAATGTTGATAACCACTTTTCGGTGGGTGTTAGCCCATGCAGCACCACTGCCGAATGTGAAAGTGCACATTGTGTCATGACAATTTGGAATCAACGACTTGTGGTGATAGAATGCTTTATCTCACAATGTGGCAGCCACTTTCCCTTTTTTTAAGGTTCATCACTGTTTGTACTTTCGTCTTTCAGATCATCCGTTTGTAGACGCAGAAGTTCGCTGTTTATTCTCTGTCAGTCAACTCACACTTAAAGGTTGACCAACAACATCTTTCACTGAAAAGGTTGACCGAGGTTAAAACGAACCTTTTCCTCGATCGTTGTTCTGTTTCATATATATGAGTTGGCTCACAGTGGGGTTACTGAAACACTGTTTCAGACACAAGAATTGTTTTCGAAGTTTTGTAAAGTCGAGTGGTATAAAAAGCGCTGAGCACTGTGCCACAAAACGGTGATTACATTCTTGCCCCCGTGCACTTGCAAAGTACGTACCGCCGATTGCTTGACATGTTTTAGTGAGAATTGTGCTCAAGTTCGCTTGCTATCGGTAAATACTGGCGAGTTGGTTAAAAATTATGTGTATGGTGCCTCGTTTGCGCCATGTTTTGTTATATTTTTTAAAAATAACAATAAAAATTGTTATGAATTATTTAAAACTTACAAAAAATTCACGAAAATGTTTTCTCAAATTAAATATATTTCTTAGCGAATTTTTCTTTACTGCGCCCGGCTCTGCTAACGACGTGTTTCCAACTGAAGTTTGCGAATAAGCCATGTTGTAAATTCATATGTTGGATGTTTGTTTCTATGATAGCTAAATCTTCGCTAATCTTCTTTCTTCTACGACATGTTGCTTTGCATTATCTCAACGAAGTCTAATGTCACGAAAGCTTTTTTTCACACGAACAAAATTATGTAGAAAAAATGTTAAAAAGTTTCTTCCAGAAACCAAATTTTTTTTGTAAACAAAACTTTTCTGTGAAACAAGATCTTTACGCGGTGCAAACGGGACACCATAGACATGTTTTTTAATGAAAAGCCTTTGTTAGTAGCCATGTTTGGATTGATGCCCGTTTGGTTAAAGCGTGTGTGCGATGAAGTATTGGTCCTCGCAGACAATTCTGATCCGCACTGTGCCGCGTTTGTATGAATTCATTCCTACCTCACAAGAACGCGTTATTCGAAAGATGCGCTTTGAAGTGTATTAAGCTGTAATGTTAAGACTTGAGCTTGGCCATCTGCCGTTGCAGCTGCTGTAGTTCTCAAGCTTAGCAACATCGTACGATTCCAAAGAAACGAGTTTACTGGAATCAAAGGAGCTCATATGAAAAGCAAAAATGCATGTGTGTCAAAAGGGTCAAACGCATGCATTTTCTTGAAATATTTGGCTGTGAAGTGACTCATATGCGGTGAAATGTAAACTCACAATGCTGGTATTATGTAATGTTTGTACATTTTTGACGTAGTTCTTTTTCAGTGCATTGCAGGTATAGGAGTGTTTTTTTAAAGTCGAACTGCCGATATGGGTAAAGGGCCGGAAAGAAAGATCCCGCAAGAAATCGCCTACGTCAACCCTATGTCAGTGAGACACAACATGGCTACTGCGGAGTACTGCAGAACTTCGATATCAGCCTTAGGAGGTGTCACTGCCGGGATCTTGGGACTCACCGGACTTCTCGGTTTCGTATTTTACGTCTTGTGCGCACTGATGCTGTTCGTTGGACTTGCGCTGAAGGCCGGCGGGACGAAAGCGAAATCGAAACAGTATTTTCTGGCTCGCCGGCAGCTGCTCATTGCCGGACAAATCGGCGCCTTGTTTACGTACATTTTGTTTTGGACCTTCCTATACGGGATGGTGCATGTTTACTAAACCTTGCTTCGGCCAGATACAGTGCAAGCAAGCAGCAATGCAGTTGCAGAAGTTGACGCGTCCTGTGCCGCTCGACCACATTGTTGGAATTTATTTATGACATCTCGTGCTCCGCTCATGAAGTAAATTTCCCGAAGTGAAGGTGAACTGAAGACTGGAACAATCTTACACCCTGCGGGCAGAAGATACAGGAATGTACGCATCTCAGCGTTTTTTTGCTTGTTGGTATCGTACGAGATATGATCTAAGTACTATTGATCGTCGAAGCAGTGCTTGAAGAGATAAGGCTGCGTACATTCTGCGTGCAATCAGTTTGGACGATGTGTGTAGTTGTTCATTTTTTCGTGTGTCTACATGTTGCAGCAAGTTCTGCCCAATGCTAAATTCCAAATTTTCGAGATAGGAAGAGTGACCAATCTAGTAATGGTAAACTTTATCAAAAATTTACCGAAAACAAAACGATGAAAATATGTGCTAGTACTTTTTTTTCTAGTTTCTGATGCTTAAATCTAGAGAACGTACACCTAAAGTTTGAGTAGTTCGACAACCGATCATAAAAGTTTGAGAAGTTTTTGTTTGGTGAACTTAAAGCTTGAGTAGGTTACCAATTCATTGCTAGTCAATTTCTATTATTCTGCCCAGTAAGACGGTTATGCAGTAATGCGTTTTGTGCAAAAAGAAAGTTGCGCAGGTTGCATGCCGTTTCGCAACCGCTGGACCATCGACGTGTTTACAACGGGAGATGCATTTGATGAGTAAACGGCTTAAGAGATAGCAAAACATGTAGTTGGAGCATGGACGTTGATTTAATTTTGGAGGAAGCAAGAACATAAATTTTTAGGCAGTGCGTTACATTTCATCCGAGTAACTTGGTTCACCTACATCTTAGCCAACATACGCAGAGTGCACAAGTGGGTTTAATTTGCAGGATGCAGCTTAGACCTAGCGATATAGTAATTTCACCTAATAATTTGAGATTGTTGTAATGGTTTTCCTAGTTCATGACGTTTTGACCTGACATGGAAAATATGACTTGTTAACTTTTGTTATGGACTTCTTAGAGGTACGGTTTTTGTTTTAAAATTCGTTTCATAGCTTCTTGAAGCACAGAAAAATATATGACTTTTATGATTTTAAATGGCCCTACTTATGACTAATTTCCATGTCCATCATTGTCTGACATTAGATTTTGTTTATAGACGCGCGAATTGCGAGGCAAACGTATGCCAAAATGTACGTGTCCAGGACAACATGTGAGCAAGTATAGGGTGATTTAACTTCTCAAACGCTCTAAGTAAATAATTTTGCTTTCAATCTCGAACGTAAAATCGTACAAAAAAGTTCGTTATATCCATAAACGATTTTTTAGCTGCGACGTAACGAGAGGAGCAAGGTGTAGCCGTGTTCCTGGCGCTGAGCTTTGCGAAGAAATACAGCGGATAATACTGCAACAGGCTTTCGCAATTGATTCCATCGAAAAATATTTAATTACCTGTAACTACAAAAACTTCTGTCATGAGCTGATCTTGTGCAAAAACGTTTCAACCAGTGTCTGTGTTACTTCCACGGTTTGTTTTTATTCGCAGCGTGAAATAAAGGTTACGAGAATTCTATGTCACAAACTATTTTATTCGCTCCTCGTTTACACCACGTGCATATTATAAGAAAGCGTTTCTTGTGTTGTTTCGGCATGGTAACATTGGAAGCATTTATCAGTTCCACACTTGAGTTTCTTCATCGGAAAGCTGATACTTTTTAAGAGACCGCAACTATTTCGTCCAAATGCCGAGATGGCCGTAAGCAAGGTTTCATAGCAATTTGATGATTATGCAGCGAGGTTCTACTGTTTGAGAGACAGAAATGGTCGCTCCAAAGACCTTGAAAAACATTGGGTCACCGCATAAGCGCGGAGGCTTGAAAATCTGGAGGGGCTACAACGTTTTGCCCGAAAAAATACGTTCGTGTCCAAAAAATTGCGTTTTAGTTGAACTTCTCTAAGTAGTAGAAAGGCACATCTGATGCAATTTTCATCCCATTATCACCGGAAGAGTTAAATTGACGAAAACAATCTTAGGAGTGCGATGTAAAAAATCATCCGATTGGATATCCGGAGTCGGACAAAAAATCCGAATCAGACTCCACCCAAAAAACCTCCGACTCCGACACCCTGGTTACAATGCACTGTAGATACACATTTCACCATACGATGTAAATCACTTTCTTTTTGTGTTATCTCAATGACAATACAGTGGTGATCAGTGGAAAAATCTGTAAAATCGTCTCCTGAATCAAATAGTATTTCCAAGCCATGGGTTGCTCCAGCTGTTGGTAAAACTGCCCTTGATGTACAGTATGACACCAGTGCCGGATTGAGGTAGCGCGGGGCCTGTAGCATTTTAAGAGCGCAGGGCCCCAAGTTAAAAAACATCTAAACACCTGCTAAATCATAAAGTGTGTGGGCAAGTCATCCGTGTTCCTAGCTTTACTCTCTGCATGCTCTGTTTGCATCGTGACATGACGGTCTGAGTGTATCGTGCTGACCCCTGGTCAGTGTTGCCAGATGGTTGTGACCTAAATCTGCTAAAGGGTGTCACAAAAAACTGCTAGATTCTGCTAAAAACCTTGTCACAGATTTTCAGCTAAAATCTTCTAAAGGCAGTGAAATATTGTTACAAAATATGTTCTTTTTAAGATGATTAAAAGAATCCTATAAAGTTATACTATTGTTGCGATCGGAAATCCCGAGCGGCATGTGCGCAAAGCTTCGCACCGTGGCAGCAAGTAACAATAGAGATCACTCTCGTCGTCACCGGTAGCAAGCACAATCAATTGTTCACCAGGTTCACAAGCATTAGAGGTCACTCACCAAGATCACTCTATTATTGCTTGTTCGCGCCACATACATATATTTTTGTTCTTCGCGCACATCCCGTTCGTGGTGAATCATACAATCAACGCAACACCACCGGAAAGGTTGCAACAACATCCCCTCCTTTTGACAACCAACCACACCGATCGCAGGTTCTTGTGTGAATGCTGAACTCCGCACGACCTTCACATCCTGGTCACAGCACCATTTTGTTGCGATCGGAAATCCCGAGCGGCATGTGCGCAAAGCTTCGCACCGTGGCAGCAAGCAACAATAGAGATCACTCTCGTCGTCACCGGTAGCAAGCACAATCAACTGTTCACCAGGTTCACAAGCATTGTTAGAGGTCACTCACCAAGATCACTCCATCGGGATCACTCTATTATTGCTTGTTCGCGCCACATACATATATTTTTGTTCTTCGCGCACATCCCGTTCGTGGCGAATCATACAATCAACGCAACACCACCGGAGAGGTTGCAACATTATATATTAATTTTACGTCTTGCACTCGCTCTCAATGAGAATGAGCTGAAAATGCCGGTCTAGGCGACCACACTTTTTGGTCCAAAATTTGCTTTCAGTCAACGTTTCGAGCAACGTAACTGAGGCTTACCTCGTTTTTTTTGTATGACACACATTTCTTGACCAAATCTTTCAAATAGTTGCATGTTTTAATGCAGTAAAACAATGCTCAGCGATAAACAATCTGAGCATAGCTAAGTCTGGTCTTTGTAACTTTAAATTTTGTGTTACATTAGGGAGCATGCAAAATGCTTTTTAGTCTTATCTGAGTGCTTTTGCTACCAGTTATGCCTTTCAAGCTCACAATGATTCCCTATGATTGCATTACTGCAAATTTTGCAAAGGACTTTTCCGTGAATCAGCAGGAGAGGCAGTAGGCACTGAGCCAACTTTTAAGTTCTGAATCTTGCAACCATATATGTCGAAAGTTTTGGCAGCTTTGGTTAACTAGGAAGTTTTTTACCAGACATTACGATTTACAAGCGTAACTGCACCACTTGGAAATACCATGCCGTGGGATAAAAACGTATTCTACCAATGTTGTCTTTTAACCAAACGCCCTCACTATGCACACAAGCAAATCATTTAGGCTGCACCAAGCCATCTATATGCTTGTTATTATGATGCAATTATCTGGGTGAAGCAGTTTCGTTGCATCATAATAAAAATTTCAAATAATTGCAGGCAGCTGGTTGTGCTATGCCCTGGTGTTACCCAATTAAAAACGTCATAAAGAAGAGAAGTATATTTTTTGATAAAGAAGGTGGAAAAGTTTCATCTTGAAAAACTGTTGAAAGAGGTTTTTGGTCAGGAATTTGTTACCTGCTAAACCTGCCAAACGGTTGGTAAATCTTATAATAAATACTACGGCCAAAGCAAACGATACAACTGACATCTTGCAAACGTTTCGATAACAACTGTTATCATCTTCAGTGCATAGCAATCAATCATTGCTATGCACTGAAGATGATAACAGTTGTTATCGAAACGTTTGCAAGATGTCAGTTGTATCGTTTGCTTTGGCCGTAGTATTTATTATAAGGCTATTTAGCACTTCCGCTTTTCGTGTA